>ULTX01041873.1_pt1 | contig 13848 bp, 13 predicted proteins | sample 1958041 | NCBI WGS metagenome assembly ULTX01 (sample SAMEA4835747, study PRJEB28245) | human gut metagenome | biome: gut microbiome; material: fecal sample | place: Denmark | collected 2008
TGGCAATGTCTCTGATTACTCCTGTGATAGGTGTGATTTCGGTATTGATTAGTAGTTATAAAGCAGAAGCTAAAATAATTTCAAATGCAATTGTGCCAGTGATAGTCGCGTTTTTTTTGTTATTCGTAATAAAAAAATATGGGGCTTTATTTGGGCACTGGGATTGGTGGAAAAAGTCTATCATAGCAGCTATACCTTTATTACCGCATTATCTATCGTTAGTTTTACTTAATCAGTCAGATAAACTAATGATAAATGCATTTTGCGGAGCTGAAAAGGCAGCTATATATAGCGTTGCACATTCTGCTGGGCTTTTAATGACTATTGTAAACAATAGTATTAATTCTTCTTTCGTTCCATGGGCATACAATAAAATGAAATTATCTTATGGTGAAGGGATAAAAAGCGCAGCAAGTAAATTATTGGGAGTAGTTTTTATAGCCAATATTAGTTTGATTCTTATTGCACCAGAGGCAATTAGTTTACTAGCTCCATCGCAATATGCAGAAGCTGTTTATTGCTTAGTGCCAATAGCGATAAGCGTTTATTTTTATTTTACATATACAATGTTTGTTGATATAGAAATATATTATGGAGCTAATCATTTTGTAGCCTTAGCATCTATTGTTGCTGCTGGCTTAAATTTACTCTTGAATTATATATTTATACCAAAATTTGGTTACTTAGCAGCAGGCTATACTACATTAGTAAGTTATTTTTTTACTATGCTTATGCATTACGTGTTCCTGAAATGGACATTGGCTAAGAATAAATTTACTAATGTGTTATTTTCTAAGTTACATATAATTTTATTTGGAGTATTATTGATTGTAAGTTCTGCTATCATAGCTGGATTATATAGTTATACTTATGTCAGATATCTGGTTTTTAGTGCATTTCTGGTTTATGGCTATAGAAACAGAAATAAGTATTTAATTAACAAGCAATCTTAAGATGAGGAAAATGAACAAAAGAATACCATCACATATTTATGCAAAAGGTATCTTAAACAGACTTTTTACATAATAGAAGAAATTGTTATTGAAGTGTTGCTAGGATTAATTTGTTCCATAGAGATACTGTTTTTAGTTTTACGTATGGTAATGTAATTCTAAAGCAGGAGAAGTTAATATTTTTTTAGTGTGCAATTTAATTATAGAATTTGCCATAATCAAAATATAAAAATAGGAGCTTTTTAAGATGAAAAAAATAACCAAAGCTGTAATTCCTGCTGCAGGCTTAGGCACCCGCTTTTTGCCCGCAACAAAAGCCTGCCCCAAGGAAATGCTGCCAATCGTGGACAAACCCACAATCCAATACATCATAGAAGAAGCACTTGCTTCCGGCATTGAAGACATTTTGATCATCACCGGTCACAACAAACGCTCCATCGAAGACCACTTTGACTATAACCCTGAGCTGGAACAAAACCTGCGTGAGCATGGCAAGGACGAGCTGCTGGCGATGGTAAGGGACATTGGTAACATCAACCTGCACTACATCCGCCAAAAGGAACCTAAAGGATTGGGTCACGCCATTCTGTGCGCCAAGTCATTCGTAGGAAATGAACCCTTTGCAGTACTCTTAGGCGATGACGTTGTTTATAACGATGAATATCCCTGCCTAAAGCAGCTTATGAACGTATATAACAATACCGGAGCAAGCGTATTAGGCTGTCAGACAGTACCGCAGGAAAAGGTTTCCTCTTATGGCATTGTAGCAAGCGAAGCAACAGATGCAGAGCGTATCTATAAAGTAAATGACATGGTAGAAAAGCCCTGCTATAGAAGAAGCCCCCAGCCGTTTGGCGGTATTGGGACGTTATGTAATCACGCCGGAAATATTCTCCATCCTGGAGCACACCAAGCCTGGACGCGGCGGCGAAATTCAGCTTACTGATGCATTGAAAGTGCTGGCGAAGGAACAGGCCATGTATGCTTATGACTTTATCGGCCGTCGTTATGACGTGGGCGACAAGCAAGGCTATCTGGAAGCAACGGTAGAATATGCGCTGCGCAGACCGGACCTGAAGGATAAGTTTTTGGAGTATCTGAAGGGGATTGTAGAGTAAGATTAAAAAGCGCTTGCCGGCTGGCAGGCGCTAAATATATCATGATTTACAAGGCGCTTCATAGGAAACTATATGAAACTACATCTTAGAGTTTGTTGGAATTTGCAGAAGAGTTTATAGGAGTTGTGTGGAAGGCACGTAGTTTTTACTGTGTCATATATAATTTGTTGATTTAACTGGAGCACAATGACACCTAGAATGTGGATAGGCGGAACGAAGAAATTTAGGACATAGATCCTGTTAGAAATGAGAGGTTTGTCGCCACAGGGAATTTGGGAAATGTGCCGCTAAAAAAAGGATTTTTAACCGACATTTAGTTAGGTATGCCTAAATCGCTGTTTCGCAAGTGCTAGACATGATGGAAAGTCCACAGAGCTGATTTGAAGAATATGAAAAACTACGAAAAGCCGAGATAATCGGTGAAAATTAAAGATATTATAGGGAGGTAGTAACTTGATATATAAAAAGAAAAAAGAATATATTTCTTGGCTTTTTTTGAATATCTTTATGCCACTACTACCTTTATTTATTAAAGGCATAATTACTATTTTTACAACGGAAGAAATAAGTATAGAAATTACGATATTAGAAAGTACAGAGCTATTATTTTACGCTTTATTTACTAATACATTACTGCTTAATCTTATTCTTGAAAATTCAAATATATCTATAGCAGAATTTTTGATGCAGTATTGTATTATAGCAATACAATTAGTTATTATAGTTCTTATAACATTAAACTATTTGAGAGTAGCTAATAGTATATTATGGAGATTTGGATGCGGATTAACATTATTATGCCCAATTGTAACTGCTTATTTTAAATATAGAACTTGTAATAATAAGGATGATTAATATGGATGTTTTTAAAATTTTGGATATTATTCTTTTGATTCAATATGTTATATTGCTTATTAATATAATGATATTATTACATTCTTTATTTTTTAACGACAAAAAAATAGAAGTTTTTAAGAATATGTTACATGAAGAGTGTAAGTTAATTGATGTAGAAAAAGAAATTACTACTCCTTCGAAAATTCATCAATATTTAAAGAGAACAATTGATATTTTTCTTGCAATATATTTATTACTGGGGTTAGCACCGATATTTTTTATAATTAGAATAAAAAATAAATTTGTCAATAAGAGAGATAGGATAGTCACTGTAAGGAAAAAAATTATTGGATTTATGAAAAATCCCATTTATATCTGTGTATTCAATAAAAAAGGAGAAAATAATAATAATAAGTGTTCAGTTGCTATACCGATAGTTTTATCTCTATTAAAAGGAGATATTTCCTTGGTTGGCCTATCAATATCTAATTATGATGAAGAAAGTATTAATAAGAAAAAACTTATGGATGCATATAAATATGATAAACCTGGAATTTTATCGATACATACTATAATGAAAGATATTCCGCAATATCTAGCAAATGATATCTATTTAAAGCATAGAAATTTACAAATAGATATTATGATTGTTATAACATTTCTAAAAACAAACAATAAAAATGATTTAGATGACTTGCTTTTGAAATAATTGGTTTAGTATTGATTACAATCACTTTACTTAATCAGCAAAAAGAGTGAGTAAAGTCCTTGTTTTAAGCTAGTAAAAATCTAAACTGTACCCTTTGTCAAGAACATTTTGAATTAGTGTAGTGCCTAGTTTTTAGACACCTACACAAAAGCAGATACCTTAGTTCAGAATATGCCTTTAATATGCTACCAATAAAGTAGTATAATGGTTACAGGGAATTAGAGCAGAGTGTATTTTGTCAACCCAAATTCCTCAAAAAGAGTGAGTAAATTCCCCGTTTGTAGCAAGGGAATTTCTAAATTTTAAGCAGATCCTTTATTGCTAAACATTTCAATATATTAGCTAATAACTTTTGTTTTTGGAGCAATACCAACAGTTTCCTCACGCATCATTGCATGCTCAACTCTGTAACTACTGGTCCTGCTGTAGGCGGGGGGCCAGGCCATAGCCTAAAATCCTGTCCGCCAGTACAGATGCGTCGCAGATGTTAATATTGCCATTACGACAGGTCTTTTCCATGGCTTCTACTGTATATGATACAATAAAAGCACCTCAAAAAAGCGTCAAAATTCCTTAAAATCAGCAGGATAATTTCCCTGAAAAGAGCGGGAGAAATTGCCGCAAAAGAGAGTAGAGGTCTATGTAATATCCAGGAAGTAGTATAATCTTTAAGGTAAAAAGCTAAGAAATCAAGTTTGCTCCATGCAGGTATCTGATGTATTTTAAGTATCGCCACGAATCTTGAAGAAGGCGAAGAGAAGAAAGGAGGATGTTAGATCAATGGACAGAAAAGAATTGCTTGAAGAGTTTATTAATATTTGTAATGAACAAAAGAAAGCATCCTTGCTACCAAAACGAGATGCGTATTATGATGCTATAGGTGAGCTAGCACAAGCATTGATTGGCGACATTGAATTAATAAAATTTTCTAATATATTTCTTATGGAAAGAACAGAATTGCTGAAAAAAGCAGTTGTACTATTTGAAGAAGGATTTTTTGACTGTGCATTCTATTTATTACGTTCTGCTACTGAAATTACATTGACCTTAACTTACCTTGCAGAATTACCTTCACAAGAACGAGAGGAAAAGTTATCTGATTGGATGAATATAAGACATTTTCCAATGCGAAAAAAAATGCTGGATAGTTTGACTAAAACTGCTACAAACTTTGCTGAAATGAAAGAAAATATGCCGGAAGTATTTATTGAAATGCAGGAATTAAGCAACAAAATCAATAAGTATGTACATAAGCAAGGTTTTGATAAATTTTACGTATATAGAGAATGTTTCATGTATGATGAGGAAAGCAAAAATAATCTCGTAAAAGAGTTTGAGAATGCTTTTGAAGGTAGTATAAAGATATTAGCGATTATGCGACTGGCAATAGATCCGTTTCCAATCCTGCTAATGTATGAAGAAATAGCAAGTAGAACTTTTGAGCTTGCTACAACTTGCTTTAGTGAAGATTTTGTTGATAAATATCTTTCAAAGAATTTCCTTAATAAATATAAAAAGTTGCCAATGTATCAAGCGTATTGTGATTAGATCATAAACTGTAAAAAACAAAATGAGCATGTGTATAATGTTATTCATAATCGATACATAGATTCAAATCATATATAGGATATATTGAGTCAAAAAGAGTTGATGAGTTTAAGTGATGTAATTAGTACTTTAATAATTAAATACAGTTCTAAAGTTACTAATATCCATATAAGACAAGGATTAATATCTTATTCTTCGGAAAGAAAGAGTCAAAACAACATGGAATTCTATAGCTCAGAGGTATTTCGGAAATTTGTAGAAGATGACAAATATATGAATCAGAAGTATGGTGACGCATATATTAGTCGATTTGAATTTCCAGATATGACTTACCTGGTTGAACATACAAAACCATTTAATGAAAATGAGTATAACGATTTAAAGGAAAAGGTTCTAGGATATTTGAATGGAGTAGAGTACTTTAAGGAGGCATTGGATTATTGTAAAGCATGCTATCTGAACGAGAAAGCTGAATATGACGCAACGCTGTAGGCAACGATTTGCGCTAGACCATGGGCAATATCATTGCTGAATCGTACAAGCTGATGGCAGAAATTAAACTAGACGCCGTACTTGTTTTAGGTGACATCAACAGTTGCCTTTCCGTTATCGGTGCCAAGCGCCTGCATATCCCCATTTTCCATATGGAAGCAGGCAACTGTTGCAAGGAGAAGAGTTGGTGAGGTTGTCTAAATTATAGGTACTACACTATTTCATGTGTCCACTGTTATGGGTATATTATATATAATGTCATTGCGGAGAATTTGTATAATGGCGATAAGTATATGGAATAAAGTTGTGTGTGAAAAAAAGGAAATTTGGAGAAAAATAAGTAAGGAGCATATTATTATGGGTATAAATATTTTTTGTGGGGCAATAACTGTTGCTTGCATTCTTGTTTATATACTAACTTACCTTGAACAATTAAGAGAAAACCATATTATCTATGCATTATATATATTTACTTGTGCTGTTATAGCATATATTTCTATATTAATTTATTCATATAAGAGCATAAAATTAGAAAAGAAATACGCTTTCAAAGAATATAAATTAAATCCTCACCATGAATCTAATGACTCTACTCAACATGATAGCAACGAAAACTCTCAATCAAAAGATAATCAAGGAGAAGAAAATAAATTTGTTAAACAAGAAAATACTGAAACAGAAGAAAACGCTAAAAACACTGAAACAGCTGATACGGTAGGAAAAACTGCTCAGGTTACTGAAGATGTTGGCAAATCAGATGAAACACAACGATCTTCTCAAGAGGATAAGTAGTTTCTATGAGGACAATAAAAAGATGGTTAGATTTAGGATATGTAAAGCGTAATTTATTAATAGCAATTTGTGTTGGTGCCTTGATATGTGTATTTGCGATACTTATTCAAAAAATTGGCGTAGAAGGTGGATATACAAAAGAAATATTAACATCTACATTCTCTGTAGTAGCGTCTTTATTAGCTTTGTATGCTACATATGAAAATTCTAGCCGTGAACATGCTTTGCAATATATAACTAATAAACGTTTTGATTGGTTACGTGATATCCGGAGTCTCACTAGTAAATTATGCGGAAAAATGGCTTTAGCTGAAGTATATTTTGATGATTGGGATAATGCTGCTGATGAAAAAGATAATAAATCTAAGAAAAAATTATTGTTTTTGAAAAAGGTTTCCGAAATTAACGAAGTAATGTCTTGCTTATATTTATATTATAATTTTGGTGGTGAAAGAGATCATATTTTGTTGTTGCTTTTGAAGAATTTAGATAAAGAATTAGATAATATGATTCAATATATAGCTGCTCAAAGGAAAGAGAAGCCTTCAAAGGATGACAGAAAGAAAATTTTAAAATTAATTGAAGATCATACTCAGGTATATCTAAAGCTGGAATGGGAAAGAATAAAAGATGAGACAAAATATGTTGGCAATATAAAACATAGGAGTCACTTTATAAAGAAGAAAATGGTTAAACAACGACTCAATCTTTATGAAAAGAAAAATAGGTTTGAAAATGATTTTGAAAATGTAAAAATAGATGATTTGGCAATAGGCAAGATAAAATCTTTTTGGGAAAAGAAGAGTAAATAAATAAACCGCCGCACGCTGACGCGCACGGCGGTGTTAAAACTAAACGATTTTATACAAGGAAAATTCTGACAATAATGGATGGGTGACAAATCATGAAAACAAAACTTCTTCTCGTCGGCGCCGGTGGCTTTGGCCGCGTGACGCTGGAGCACGCCAGCAGGCAGTTTGACTGCGCCTTTGTCGACGATGGCCGGGCAGCTGGTGCAGTAGTCGATGGTGTGGAGATAGTAGGCGGCAGCAGCGATTTGCAGCGCCTGCATGATGAAGCAGGCTTTAACCAGCTTGTAGTGACCATTGGCAACAACAAGCTGCGTGAAGACATTTATAGCAAAGCTAAAGCGCTTGGCTACAGCTTTCCCAACATTGTCTGCAACAGCGCTTATATCAGCCCACATGCCCAAATAGGCTGCGGCTGCGTGCTTTTAAACAACGTAGTAGTGCAAAACGGCGGGCGCGTGGGTGACGGCGTGCTGCTGAACCCCGGTGTAGAGGTACACAATGACGCCTTTGTAGATGATTATGCGCTGATTTACACCAACTCCGTAGTACGCGCGCTGGCACATGTAGGCAAGCGAGTACGTATAGGCAGCAATGTAAGCATCAGCAACAACGTAAACGTAGCAGATGACAGCGATATTCCCAATGGGACAACGCTGTGAGTATAAAAGAGAAAAGATAAAAACTAGGAGGGTTCATACATGACCGCATTTTCTGGAGCAACATTGATGATTACTGGTGGCACCGGTTCCTTTGGCAACACGGTACTGAAGCATTTTCTGGAGACCGATATTGGCGAAATCCGCATTTTCTCCCGCGACGAAAAAAAACAGGACGACATGCGTCACAGCCTGCAGGCGACACATCCTGAAACAGCAGGCAAGGTGAAATTTTATGTAGGCGACGTGCGCGACTACCGCAGCATCCGCGATGCTATGCCCGGTGTTGACTACATCTTCCATGCAGCAGCACTCAAACAGGTACCAAGCTGCGAATTTTTCCCCATGCAGGCCGTAAAAACCAACGTAGAAGGCACTGACAACATGCTGCATGCAGCCATCGAAGCTGGCGTAAAACGTGTAGTCTGCCTTTCCACCGATAAAGCTGCTTATCCCATCAACGCCATGGGCATCTCCAAGGCCATGATGGAGCACGTAATCTATGCCAACGCCCGCGTAGCTGCTGAGCGTGGCGGCACCGTAATCTGCTGTACCCGCTATGGCAATGTAATGTGTAGCCGCGGCAGCGTTATTCCTCTGTTCATTGACCAAATTCATGCAGGCAACCCTATTACCATTACTGATCCTGATATGACACGCTTCCTCATGAACCTTGATGAAGCAGTAGACCTGGTAAAATTTGCCTTTGAGCACGCTAACCCCGGCGACCTTTTTATCCAAAAGGCAGATGCTTCCACCATTGGTGACTTGGCCAAGGCAGTGCAGGAATTGTTTGGCGACACTGGTACCAACATCATCGGTACACGCCACGGTGAAAAGCTGTACGAAACACTGATGACTCGCGAAGAACGTCTGCGCAGTGAAGACATGGGTAACTACTTCCGCGTAGCAGCAGACAGCCGCGACCTGAACTATGATAAATTCGTAGTCAAGGGACAAGTACACACCATGGCAGATGAATCTTACACCAGCCACAACACCACCCGTCTGGATGTGGCCGGTACCGTGAAAAAGATTCTTACTACCGACTACGTACAAGAAGAGCTTAAAGGTATTCGTCATTATTAAGCGAGGGTCAGGCAAATGAAAATACTTGTAACAGGTGCTAAAGGCTTTGTTGGGCAAAACCTTGTAGCCAACCTCAAAAACATTCAGCAGGGCAAAAACCGTACACGTCCTGCACTGCAGATAGATGAAATTTATGAATATGATATCAACTCCACACCGCAGGAGCTAGAAACATACTGCGCACAGGCAGATTTTGTCTTTAATCTGGCTGGCGTAAATCGTCCCAAGGACCAGAGCGAATTCATGCAGGGAAACTTTGGCTTTGCTTCCATCCTGCTGGATACTCTGAAAAAGCATGGCAATACCTGCCCGGTAATGCTGGCAAGCTCGATTCAGGCAACACTCATAGGACGCTACGGTGAATCCGACTACGGTAAATCCAAGCTGGCAGGCGAGGAGCTGTTCTTTGCCTATGCCAAGGGAACAGGGGCGCAGGTGCTTGTGTACCGCTTTCCCAATCTTTTTGGCAAATGGTGCAGACCAAACTATAACTCTGTAATTGCCACCTTCTGCAACAACATCGCCAACGACCTGCCGATTCAGGTCAACGATCCTAATGTAGAGCTGGAGCTTTTATATATCGACGATTTGGTAGAAGAAATGCTGGACGCACTGGAGGGCAAAGCACATCGCTGTAATTATGATGGTCTCGCAGCGCAGGCAGCAGCAGACGGACGCTATTGCTATGCGCCGACAACGCACAAGGTAACGCTAGGCGAGATAGTTGAACTGCTTGATTTGTTCAAAGCACAGCCGCAAAGCCTTGTTATGCCGGAAATTCCCTACAACAGCTTCGCCAAAAAGCTGTATTCCACCTATCTTTCCTACCTGTCGGCGGAAAAGACCATCTTCGACCTGAAGATGAACCAGGACGAGCGCGGCAGCTTTACCGAGCTGCTGAAAACACTGAGCTGCGGCCAGTTTTCCGTCAACATCTCCAAACCGGGGATTACCAAGGGCGAGCACTGGCATAACTCCAAGTGGGAATTCTTCATCGTTGTCGCAGGTCATGGCCTGATTCAGGAGCGCCGCATCGGTTCGGACGAAATCCGTGAGTATGAAGTCAGCGGTGACAAGATACAGGCAGTACAAATGCTGCCTGGCTATACGCATAACATCATCAACCTGTCACAGACAGAAAACCTGGTAACAGTAATGTGGGCCAACGAACAGTTTGATCCGCAGCATCCTGATACCTTTGGCGAGAAAGTAGAGGCAAAGCATGAGTGATTATAGCAAGGTAAGCTTCCAAAATAACGGCAAGATTAAGCTTTTGATTATCGTAGGCACCAGACCGGAAATCATCCGTCTGGCTGCAGTTATTAAAAAAACACGCAAATATTTTGACGTAATCCTGGCGCATACAGGACAAAACTATGATTATACACTGAACGGCGTCTTCTTCCATGATTTGGAGCTGGCAGATCCTGAAGTGTATCTGAACGCCGTAGGCAGTGATTTGGGCGAGACCATGGGCAATATTATCGCTGAATCCTACAAGCTGATGGCAGCAATTAAACCGGACGCTGTCCTTGTTTTGGGAGACACTAACAGCTGCCTTTCCGTTATCGGTGCTAAGCGTTTGCATATACCAATTTTCCATATGGAAGCAGGCAACCGCTGCAAGGATGAGTGCCTTCCGGAGGAAACAAACCGCCGCATTGTAGATATCATCTCCGATGTAAACATGGCCTATTCCGAGCACGCGCGTCGTTATCTGGCAGACACAGGCTTGCCGAAGGAGCGTACCTATGTTACCGGCTCCCCAATGGCGGAGGTGCTGCATATGAATCTGGCGAAGATTGAAGCATCTGATATCCATGCACGTCTGGGATTGGAAAAGGGTAAATACATTTTGCTTTCCGCACATCGTGAGGAAAATATCGATACAGAAAAGAACTTTACCTCGCTGTTCACCGCAATCAACAAAATGGCGGAAAAATATGATATGCCGATTCTGTACTCCTGCCATCCGCGTTCCCGCAACCGTCTGGCAGCCAGCGGCTTTGAACTGGACAAGCGCGTAATTCAGCATGAGCCGTTGGGCTTCCATGATTACAACTGCCTGCAGATGAACGCCTTTGCTGTAGTATCTGATTCCGGTACACTGCCGGAGGAAAGCAGCTTCTTCACGAGCGTGGGACATTCTTTCCCGGCGGTGTGCATCCGCACCTCTACGGAGCGCCCGGAAGCGCTGGACAAAGGTTGCTTTGTGCTCGCAGGCATTGACGAAAAAAGCCTGCTGCAGGCTGTAGACACAGCAGTGCAGATGAACCTTGATGGCGATGACGGACTGCCGGTGCCTGATTATGTAGATGAGAACGTATCTACTAAGGTTGTGAAGATTATCCAAAGCTACACAGGTGTGGTTAATAAGATGGTCTGGAGAAAAGAGTAAGAAGAGCAAATATATACTCGAATATCGTGCAATAGAAAAAGCGCTTGCCGGATGGCAGGCGCTAAATAATATGGTTGTGATGTGCGTACATGAACCATAAATATAGGATATATAACGGAAGGTAATAGATAGCAGTAGTCGTTATTGGAGGCTTTTGTCCTAATACTTTAGGAGTCATTCAATCATTGAGCGAGAATAACAAAGGCATATTAGGATTAAATAATACCTATGCTAGTTTGATTGTAAAAGAAATATTGTAGTGATATAATGAAAGTACACACTTTCATGGTTATTAGATGAATTCCGCCTTGTTGAATTTATGGAATATGAGAGTGTCTTGCAGAAATAGTATGGTCGATATATTACAATATATTGACTATGCAAAATAAAAATCCAACATAGATATACGAGTTGGAGATGTAATTATGCCTAAAAAATTAAAATTAACGGAATCTCAAACAAAGCTTAAATCTGAACTTGAAATCCTCCATAACAAAATTTGGCAATACATAGAAAGTGACCAAAAGTTACTTTCTGGTGATGATGCTAGTAGGCTTTATGACGAAATGGCTAGAAAAGCTCATGAATTACATATGTCTTTAAAAGACAGCGGTCATAAGCCTAAGCATCATAAGTATATGATTGAAAACCGAGGGTGTACACCTGATGATGTACGCTTTTATGAGCATGTGCATCCAGTTCAAGATTTGTTGGCATTTATAGAAAACGTTCATGCTAATGACGATCCAAAAGATAGAACTATAGGAAAGACATTTACGATGAAGGTATTTACAAAGCGTTGGGGACATTATGATCAATATGAAATCACTAGAACGGATAAAGGATGGGACATTAAAGGATTAGTTGCAGCTAGTTGTTCATGTAACAAGATGATGAAACCAGGTCTAAATGAAATATTAGAGCATGATAGTGTTTGCTATCCTAAACAGATAAATATTTTTTTTGAGTGGCTTTGGAATAAAGCAGCAGAAGAAGGCTTGACTAAAGCAAAGGTTCAAGTAGCTATTAACAAATTAGGCAAATGGATAAGTGAATGTGAAAAGAATGCTCCGAGAGAAGGAGTATTTGAAGGATTGATCTAATGAACAAGATAGAGAAAACCAAAACTGAATTTCAAAAGGGCTATGGCAGAGTAATAAGGAAGCGGTAAAACATCTTAAAGAACTTGTAAACGAAACGCGTAAACAAGCAAATGAGATTGTTAACGCACATAATTAAAAGAACCGAAGATTGGTGGAATAACCTTCCTCGAAAGATACTGCGATACAAAACACTTGATGAGATATTTGAGAAGAATCTAGATGAAATTTATGCAATTTGATTAGGAAAAATGTGCAACTTGTTATTGCTATTTACGATATAATTAACTTGAGACATTTTGAGCATCTACCTTTCCTCCTTTATTCGTGGTAGCTTACAAATAAAGGATAAATTATTTGGTATGTTAAGGCAAGGTGTCCCGTTTTTTTTAGGGAAATTCCCTTGCTAATATTAGGGAATTTTAATGCTTTTTCGAGGTACTTTTAGTGTATCGTATACAGATGTTGAGCTAACGGAAGAGCAATCTGAGGCTGTAGAAGAAGTTGCAGAACAGACGATAACGCCGAGACCTTTGTATGCAATAGGTGGAAGTCGAACAGAACCGTTACTGTATGGTATTGATAATTCGCAAATTGTAGGCAATATGGCGAATGCTTTACTTCAAACAGCAGGTATTGCGTCACAACTCGGAGCACAGGTTAATATGACAGGAATAACTGGAGCACTGGAATTTTTTGTAAAAATGATGCCGGATACAAATACATGGGGAATAAATTCAGCGGCTATTAAAATTGCTGAAGCAACTAAGCCATTGAGTGAGACGCTAGGTAGTAGCTTACTTTTTACTGATCATCAGTCAGAGTTGGAAAAACAGCTTTCTTCAATAGAAAAATTTGCTAGAGAATCGATGGAGAACCCACACGAGAAGACGATTAAGGAATTTGGAAAATGTTATAGATGAATGCAAATATTGAAGTTACAAGTACGAGGAGGAGAGAGAATTGAATAATCAAACTGATTTTTTAAAATTTGCAACATCTCTCAAGTTAGTTAGAAAAGCTAAAATTGAGCATGATGGTAAAAACGTCATAGATGAAATCTATACGGATTTGTTGCCAAATGATGGAATTCTTCAACAAGTAAATTTACCTAGAACGTCAATATTAAAAGGTAGGAAAGGAACCGGAAAATCCACGATTCTACAAAAATCAATAGCTGATATGATACAGAATAAGGATGTAATTACAGTTTACATTGATGTCAAGACATTGTATGATGGCGCAACCCCCACACTTAATACAGCGATAGAAACGCCAATTTCTACAGAATTAAAGAAGTATTTAATAGGTAGATTGTATAATCAACTTGAACAAAAAATAAAA
>ULTX01070990.1_pt1 | contig 13837 bp, 4 predicted proteins | sample 1958041 | NCBI WGS metagenome assembly ULTX01 (sample SAMEA4835747, study PRJEB28245) | human gut metagenome | biome: gut microbiome; material: fecal sample | place: Denmark | collected 2008
CCAAGATATTCTGGTACGTCGTGCCCGCATGATGGGTAAGAATGCTTGCTGGGTACCGGGAACCGACCATGCATCCATCGCTACCGAAGCAAAAGTAGTGAACAAACTGGCACAGCAAGGTATCAAAAAGACAGATCTGACCCGCGAAGAATTCTTGAAACATGCCTGGGCATGGACAGAAGAACACGGTGGAATCATCCTGAAGCAGCTACGACGCCTGGGAGCATCCTGCGACTGGGACCGTACCGCTTTCACCATGGACGAAAAACGTAGCGCAAGTGTTATTAAGGTATTTGTCGACCTGTATAACAAAGGCCTCATCTATCGTGGTGTACGTATGGTCAACTGGGATCCGAAAGCCCTGACAGCCCTTTCAGACGAAGAGGTTATCTACAAGGAAGAACACAGTAAGCTGTATTACCTGCGCTACTATGTAGCCAACGATGACATGAGCGGCGAAACCGGAGCAGAAGGCGAAGTGGTACACCGTGACGAACAGGGGCGCCGCTATGCCGTAGTAGCAACGACACGTCCGGAAACCATCATGGGCGATACAGCTATGTGTATCAACCCCAACGACCCGAAGAACCATTGGCTGAAAGGCAAACAAGTTATCGTACCTCTGGTAAACCGTGTAATTCCAGTTATCGAAGATGATTATGTAGACATCGAATTTGGTACCGGATGTCTGAAAGTCACTCCGGCCCACGATGTGAACGACTACATGCTGGGTGAGAAATATAACCTGAAGTCTATCGACATCTTCAATGACAATGGTACCTTGAGCGAAGCTGCCGGTATGTATGTAGGTATGGACCGTTTCGATGTACGTACTCAGATTGAAAAAGATCTTGATGCAGCAGGACTGTTGGAAAAGGTAGAGGCCTATACCAATAAGGTAGGTTTCTCTGAACGTACCAATGTTGCCATCGAACCGAAGCTTTCTATGCAGTGGTTCTTGAAAATGAAGCATTTTGCCGACATGGCTCTGCCACCGGTAATGGAAGATGCTCTGAAGTTCTACCCGGCCAAATACAAGAATACCTACAAGTATTGGATGGAAAACATCAAGGACTGGTGTATCAGCCGTCAGCTGTGGTGGGGACACCGTATTCCGGCTTACTTCTTACCACAAGGTGGTTTTGTTGTAGCCGAGACAGCCGAAAAAGCACTTGAACTGGCTAAAGAAAAGACCGGAAATCCAGATTTGAAGCTGGAAGACTTGCGTCAGGACGATGACTGTCTGGACACTTGGTTCTCTTCATGGCTGTGGCCGATTTCTCTGTTCGACGGTATCAACAACCCAGGCAACGAAGAAATCAAATATTACTACCCGACTTCCGATTTGGTAACAGGTCCGGATATCATCTTCTTCTGGGTAGCCCGTATGATTATGGCAGGATACGAATACATGGGTGATATGCCGTTCAAAAATGTCTACTTTACCGGTATCGTACGCGACAAACTGGGACGTAAGATGTCAAAGTCACTCGGTAACTCCCCCGACCCGCTGGAACTGATCGACCGTTTCGGTGCCGACGGTGTACGTATGGGTATGATGTTGTCTGCTCCGGCAGGAAACGACATCCTCTTTGACGATGCGCTGTGCGAACAGGGGCGTAACTTCAACAACAAGATATGGAATGCTTTCCGTTTGGTTAAAGGTTGGGAAGTAGCCGACATCGAACAACCGAAATACGCCAAGCTGGCTACCGAATGGTTTGAAGCTATGCTGGCCAAGACAGCAGCCGAAGTAAATGACCTCTTCGGAAAATATCGTCTGAGCGAAGCTTTGATGGCTGTGTACAAACTGTTCTGGGACGAATTCTCAAGCTGGTATCTGGAAATGGTAAAACCGGCTTACGGTCAGCCTATCGATAAGATGACTTATGAAAAGACCCTGAATTTCTTCGACACCCTGCTGAAACTGCTGCATCCGTTCATGCCGTTTATCACCGAAGAACTGTGGCAGCATATTTACGACCGCAAGGAAGGCGAAAGCATCATGGTTCAGGTACTGCAGGTTTCAGAAACCTACAATGAAGACATCATTACACGCTTCGAAGCCGTGAAGGAAGTTATCGGTGGTATCCGTACCATCCGTCTGCAGAAGAATATCGCGCAGAAAGAAGCGCTGTCACTGGAAGTAATAGGTGAAAATCCGGTAGAAGCGTTCAACGCTGTTATCTCCAAACTTTGTAACCTGTCAGCTATCCAGACAGTTACAACCAAAGCAGACGGCGCTGCTGCCTTCATGGTAGGCACTACCGAATATGCAGTACCTTTGGGGAACCTCATCAACGTGGAAGAAGAACTGAAAAAACTGGAAGCCGACCTGAAATATCAGGAAGGATTCCTGCAGAGTGTTCTGAAGAAACTGAGCAACGAAAAATTCGTCAGCAAGGCTCCGGCAAATGTCATCGAAATGGAACGCAAGAAACAGGCCGATGCCGAAACGAAAATTGCCGCACTGAAAGAAAGCATCGCAGCGCTGAAGAAATAAACAGAAGAGGAAGAATCCTCAACTAATACAACAAACGGATTATATAGAGAATCTCTGAAGAAAACATTCTTCTGGAATCATCCATATAATCCGTTTTTCTTTTTAACTGCTATCCTTTTTTCATCCTCTTATAAGCTATCGGCGACATTCCCATCACCTTACGAAAAAGACGAGAGAAATAATAACTGTCTTCTATCCCAACCTTATAGCATACTTGGTTCACCTTCATATCAGTAAAATCCAGCAATTGGCAAGCTTTCTGAATCTTTAACTGGTTAAAGTAAGTCAACGGCGGATAGCCGGTACGTTGACTGAACAAGACAGAAAAATAAGAAGGCGAATAGCCAGTACTTCGGGCAATCTCTTCCAAAGACAATCTCTTTTCTATATTTTCCTTCATAAAATGAATGGCTATGTCAACAATATCTTTCAGAGAACTGTCTCCTGTTCCTCCTCCGTTGCAATACGGCTGCATAAAACGCAAAGTACCTAAATAATGATAAAAAATAGAACAGGCATACAACAGATTCTCCCGACTATACCCCAACTCCAATGTATGGAACATCTCCTCAAACAAATCAATACGGTAACTGATTCTAGAATCTATCCCAGAACTGATTTCAATCGGTGTAACTGCCTGACGGGAGAACTCGGCAGCCAGTCTCCCCTTAAAATGGATCCAATAAATTGTCCATGGATTATCCGCATCAGCACCATAAGTATGAGGTTCACCCGCCGGTAAGATGAAATACTGGTTAGACGAAATCCTGTACTCCTGATTCCGTAACCGATACCAGCCTTTACCTTCCGTACAATATATGAATACATATTGGTCAATGGGTTCAGAACGCTCTCTAAAGTGATGCCAAGCCTTTGGATAATAGCCTATGTCTGTAATATGAAGTACAGAAGCTACAATATCCTGCTCTAAATCCTTGACTATCGAAGCAGGTAATACCAATGCACGTTCACCGCTGAATCCGTCTTTCCGCTTTATCATTTGTTATCCTAATAATAGATATCTACAAACTTACTACAATTATCAGAAAATAATCCATCTTTACAGACAAATTATCTATTCTTTTACTAGAAAGAAAAAGCTTTCTTTGCATAAACAAAAGCTTACAGACAATTCGTCTGAAAATCCAGCTCACTAAAAAATTACAGAAATATACATACCAGATTATGAAAAAATTCATCAGCCTTCTTATCGGATTATGCATCTTCTCTTGGATTTCTGCTCAGGAAGAATCAATAAATCTATCCGGACTCTGGCGTTTCCAGACAGACCCTATGGGATTCGGGAAAACGCCCGGATCAGAACTGTATACCTGCCGACTGACAGAAAATATCATGCTTCCGGGAAGCATGGACGAAAACGGGAAAGGAATTCCAAACAACGCCTCGTATATTGACCGCCTGAGCCGTAAGTTCGAATATTGCGGACAAGCCTGGTATCAACGTGAAATAGAAATACCCGAATCCTGGAAAAATAAAGAAATCATTCTTTTTCTGGAACGTTGTCATTGGGAAACAAGTGTATATGTTGATGGTATCCCTGCAGGAACCGACGAACGTCTTTCTACCCCTAACCGGTTCGTTCTGACCCGCCAACTGACTCCCGGCATACACACACTTACACTTTGTATAGACAACAGGCTAAAATATCCGATGGACCAATGGACACACGGCACTACAGAATACACACAGACCAATTGGAATGGAGTTGTAGAACGAATTATGTTACAGGCCAAGCCTAAACATTTTCTTGAAAAAATAAAAATTACTCCGAATATCCATCAGAAATCAGTCGGAATAAACTGTACTTTCCACCCGTCAGAAGAAAAAGGAAACGGAAAACTTACATTTATCATTAAAGATAAGAAAGGACAAGAAATTGCCCAAACTTCTACTACGGTTTCTTTTGACAAAGTTCCCCAAACCGTTGAACAAACCTTACAATTAGGTAAGAATATCCAATTATGGAATGAATTCTCTCCCACACTTTATACTTTAGAAGTCACCCTGAATACCACATCAGGTACAGACTGTCAAGAAACAAAGTTCGGTATGCGTGAAGTTACCAAAGGGAAACATCACATACGGTTAAATGAAAAAGACATCCATCTGAGAGGTATATTGGATTGTGCCGTATTCCCTTTGACAGGTTACCCGTCAACATGTCCTGAAACCTGGAAAAGAATTTTCCAGACCGTTCAGGATTATGGCTTCAATCATATACGCTTCCATTCGTGGTGTCCGCCGGAAGCCGCATTCACCGCTGCCGATGAACTTGGCCTATATCTACAGGTTGAACTCCCAATGTGGATTAAAGATGCCGGAAAATACCCTGACCGCTTGGCATTCTTCAGAAAAGAAATGATTGCCATATTGGATGAATACGGTAACCACCCCTCATTTCTTCTATTTTGTAACGGGAATGAAAATGAAGGAGATTTTACAGTATTGGAAAACCTGATTAAAGAAGGACAGCAGTACGACAATCGTCATTTATACTCAGCTTCTACAGCACGCACACACGTAGCATCCGACCAATTCTACACATCACATGTCACAAACAAAGGGTGGATTACTGTATACGAAGGAACCCCCGGTACTGAATGGGATCGAAATGAAGCGTCCGACATCGATGTACCTGTCATTGCACATGAAACCGGACAACGCTGTATGTTTCCTAATTTCCAGGAAATTCCCAAATATACAGGAATACTGGAAGCACGTAATTTCAAGGTATTTCAGGAACGGCTGACACAGAATGGCATGTTACACCAAGCCAACGAATTTTTCCAGGCAAGCGGTGCACACACCGTACTACAATACAAGGAAGTCAATGAAGCTCTGTTACGCACTTCTAAATCGGGAGGATTCCAACTGCTAGGACTGGCAGATTTTCCGGGACAAGGAAGTGCATTTGTAGGAATTTTGGATGCATTCTGGGAAAGCAAAGGTTTAGTTTCACCCGAAAAATTCCGCGAATCCTGCGCCCCAGTTGTCTTGCTGGCACGCTTTCCGAAACGTATCTATTCCAACCAGGAAACCTTTATTCCACAAATGGAAATTTACCAATACGGTGAAAAGGATATTCCATCCGGAAAAATGAAATGGAAACTGACAGATGAATCCGGAAAAATTTTCGGTCAAGGAAATTTATCGCATAACCTTATCAGAACCAGCAGAGTAGATTCATTAGGGAAAGTAAAAATACCATTAGCTGGTATCCACCAAGCAGGGAAATATACTTTCAAGGCTGAAATCGCCGGAACCATCCGAAACGAATGGGATATTTGGATATATCCAATGACAACAGAAGAGCCGTTCCAAGGCCTACAATTGACCAACAAATGGTCGGAAGCCAGAGAACTGCTGCTCCAAGGAAAATCCGTATGTTTCATTCCTGATACAATCATAGGCAGAAAGACTAAATTTGCCAGTCATTTCTGGAATCCCATTATGTTTGACTGGGCTCCCATGATAGTGGGTACTAGCATCCATTCAACTCATCCGGTATTCCACGATTTTCCAACATCCTATTATGCCGACTGGCAATGGTATGACATATTGAATAATGCCGGAGCCATTGACTTAACTGACATATCAGCACTGACTCCTATCATTCAAAGCATTGACACATACGAAGTAAACCGCAAATTAGGAATCGCTTTCGAAGTCAAGGTCGGCACAGGAAAACTGTTTTTTCTGAATCTGGATGTAAAGAAACAAATGGAAGAACGTCCAGCCACACGCCAGTTACTGCTATCCCTCAGTCATTATCTCTGTTCAGAAAATTTCCAACCGGCACTTTCTCTACCAATGTATCAGCTGGACGCTCTGTTTACTTCCAACTCTGCCAACAAGCAACAGACAGACAAAAATGCCGCTGTTCTACAATTACTGAACACCAATGAATAGCTATCTTTCATAGAAATAAAAAAACATTCTCACGTCTTCATCCAGACATGAGAATGTTTTTATTCAAACGAACGTTCGTTTTATACTACAGATGAGTTCATATTTCATAAAACGTCTAAGCGTTTTTTCCAATGAATCCAATGTTGAGATTTCAACAGAACAATTACTTTGTAATTCATCTGTAACTCTCACCGAAAATATGATAAAGTATCCGATCTTAAACTACAAAAGCTACCCATTCTTCGGTAACACCTTAACGCTGCAACAATTCAATATATCCCAAATGAGGGTGATGGAAATAACAAATGCGTGAACCGTTTAAAACTTCTACTGAGACAGGTGAAAACAATGGCTGATAACCTTGCCCTAGCAGCTCCTGATAAGCTAAATCCAAATCAGGTACTTCATAACATAAATGATAAACTGTAGCTCCAACCTGACCAATCAACCGATTTTCCAAAGCTTCAGGATTCAACTGCCGAACCAGTTCAATAGATACAGTTTCAGGCTTGTGTAAATAACATAGTTCTACTTGCAATGCTTCATCATACAAAATAGTATCTGCCACATAACCATTCCTTGCAAAAAGAGACTTAGTCTCCTGCATATCAGTAACAGCAAAACCTATATGATGCAAAATTCCATTCTTTACCATAAATTATAACTGATTATAATGAATACGTTCCGGCTTCCACTTATCTTTTCCTTTATCCGATAAACTCACAGGATTTCCAACCACTATAATGTTTAAAGGAACAAGATTTTCTGAAAGCTTAAGTAATTCCTTCAACAACGATACCCGGCTCTCTAATGGAAAGATTCCTGTCCATACAGCTCCTAAACCTAATGCATGTGCAGCCAGCAACAAATTTTCCGTAGCTGCAGAACAATCTTGTACCCAATACAATGTATTATCTTCTCCTGTCATGGCATTCACTTTATCATATAAGGACACATCCCCACACACGACAATGCCCAATCCTGCCTCTTTCAGCATTTTAGCGTATGGAAGCTGTTTTGACAGTTTATCAATCAGCAAAGCATCGTCTACCACAATAAAATGCCAAGGCTGAAAATTCATGGAAGTGGGCGCAGCCATTGCAGCACGCAAAAGAATTTGTAACTGTAATGGTTCTATCGGTTTTCCCGTAAAATGGCGTACACTTGTACGGGAAAGTATATTCTGTATTATCATTTCTTGTTTATTTTCATCCATATTCTATAAAATTTATTTTTCATATTTATCGAACACCCCCCAATAACGACTCATCATTTCCTTTATTTCCTGTAAATTTTTCTCTTCAAAGAAATTCCAATGTGTGCATTCCAACAAAGAAAATGGAGCATTCGGATAATGACTTCGTATCTGTTCCCAATTATGCTGCATCTCCTGCTGAAGATGCTTCAACAATTCTTTGTCATTTTCTTCTCCTCCTTCCAAATAAACACGATTAGAAAACTGACCAGCCATACAATGGATAATTTCTCCCGAATAAATCATCGGTTTCTGTTCATTTGTCAGAATATCTGTAATACGACGGTTTTCACGGATACGCAAATCCTCACTATAAGGCATTGGAGCATCTTTGGGACGTTGAAAAATACCTTCCATATTCAAAATACGAAGTGGCATAAAGTCTGAAGAATTTTCTTCCAAATAGTTGGCAAATGCAACAGCCAGCTCACTTCCCATACAATATCCCGTAAGAACCTCAATTTTTCTTCCTCTTAACTTTGTATCCAAAACTCTACGATACTCCTGAAATAAAATTTCCAAAGATATATCCTTCTTCCACAAAAAATACTCGTGATAAGATTCGAATACAAAAATAGAGAAATCATTCTTGAAGAAACGAATAAAATCTCCATAAAAGGGTGAAAAATACGGATATCCACAAATTAAAACCATCAATGGCTTTTGTGGATTGTCTTCAGTCGCCCAAAAATAAAATCGATTAGTTGCTGATTCCAGTAACGCACGAATAGAACGTTTCTGATACACCTGTGAAATTGTAATCTGCCGATACCCTAAATCTGAGATACGGGATACGAAATCCATGACATACAAAGAATTCATTCCTGCATCCAGCAAATCCATCTGAACATCCAGTTCACTTTCTCCAAGAACTTCTCTAGCTACTCGCAAAAGTACTTGTTCATCATGAGAAACAACCGTTTCTTCATAATGAACAACCCCTACATTTACAGTTTGTGGAAGTCTTCGATAATCAATCTTACCATTCACAGTAAGCGGAAATTCCTGAACAAAAGCCCAACGGCCAGGTAACATATAAGCAGGTAGTCTTTTACGTAAAAAAGCGACTAACTCCTGAAACTGAAACGAACATCCTTTTACAGGCTGAATGTAAGCAGCCAAATCCTCTTGTTCATCACGCCGGATAACTTGTACAACAGCTCTATTAACTCCAGCATATTCCTGTAAAATCGCTTCAATTTCAGAAAGTTCTATGCGAAATCCACGTAATTTTACCTGATTATCTACACGCCCCATAAAAATATACGCTCCTTCGGGAGTCCGCCTAACCAAATCTCCACTTCTATAAAGACGGGCATTTATTCCCAATCTTTTATCTGTCTCTGACTGATAAGGATTAATGACAAACTTATCAAAATTCAAATCGGGTCGGTTCAGATAACCATCGGTCAGCTGTAAACCTCCAATATAAAGCTCTCCTATAACCCCTGGAGGCAAAAGATGTCTCTGCTCATCAAGCACATAACAGGAAACTCCCGGCAAAGGTGTACCAATATCATTAAACTCAAAGGAATTAGTCACAATACACATGGTAGTATCAACCGTATTCTCGGTAGGCCCGTAGGCATTGATAAATCTACGAGACCGACTCCATTCGTCCACAACCGACTTTGAGACCGACTCCCCTCCTACAATCAACGTATGTAAATAAGGATAATCCCTATGAGGTACCAACGGAAGCAAAGCTGGAGGAATAGTAGCACATGTTATAGACTGATTTTCCAACAAATCCGCCAAAAGATTAGGGTCATGTTTATCTTCCAAAGTAGCTATTACCATTGTAGCACCCGCTGTCAATGTAGTAAACAGCTCGGTTACAGATGCATCAAAGCTAATACTCGCAAATTGAAGTACCCTACTTTCTCTTGACAAACAAAATAACTTTTCTTCCGATTTACATAAATAAGCTAAAGCACGATGTGTGACAGGAATACCTTTCGGTTTTCCTGTTGTTCCCGATGTATAAATAATATACGCATATTCACAGGCAGATACATCATCACATAATGTAAAGTCCTCTATTCTTTTTATCGTAAACGTATCTGTCTCTGTACCATCTTCTATTAAGAGACAACATGAAGCATCTGATAATATAAACTGCTTACGTTCTAATGGAAGCGATACATCTATGGGAACATAACAACCTCCCGCCATCAACACACCCAATATTGTAGCTACACAACAGGCGGAGTTCTCCATACAGATTCCAATACGACATCCTGGATGTACTCCATATGAGCGAATCTGGGAAGCTATCTGATTTCCCCAATCGGATAACTCTTGATATGTATACACATTCGAACGATATACCACAGCAGGATGAAACGGCATCATCTGCACATGCCTCTGGAAACGTTCCATCACATCTACCAGTCTGTCTTGAAAAACTCCTGCTACAGTATTCTCTGTCATAACTTGCTGCACATAATACGAGGGAACTATAGAATACGATGACAACAAATAGTCTGGAGAATCTAATACAGCTTCCAGAAGAGCAAGATAAGAATCCGAAAACACGGAAATTTCAGCCTCTGAAAAACAACTATAACTATATTCCCATAAACATGTATCGGCGCATTCTTCATGTTCCAAGACCGTAAGAGCTAAATTAAACGGCACATAATGAGGCTCCATATATTCATAGCTCAACGAGGCTTTTTCATACGAAAACATGGTCTGAACTAATGATGTATCCATTCCTGCATCACGAACAATCTGTTCTATATCTTTTAATGCTACTGCATTTTCCTCTCCTGAAATCAGACAATGATGTAAAACCTTCAAATACGCTGAAAATGTAAGTGAGTTATAGTCTTTACAAAATCGCCAGGGTAGCGTATGGATAAAATATCCAGTTATACATTCAAAATCATGTTTTTCTCTTCCTAAATAAGGAACTCCCGAAACAAAATCTTCCTGACGTAACACACGTGAAAGAAAAATCAGATATACACCTCCATAAAAAAGATATGGAGTACAGGAATGCTCACGACAATATAACAAAACCCGATCTGATAAAATCTTAGGCATTCTTTTACGGTAATAGGTTCCTCCAATAACTTCTGATTGCTTAGCCAAAAACTGAAGTCCAGACACTTCATTCAGGTATGTACGCCAATAGTCTAATCTGCGACGATAGATTTCACTATTTGCAAATATACTGGATTCTATTACATAATCCACATAACCGACAGTTGAAAACGTTACAGATTTTCCAGCTAACATTTGTAACAGATCTGTCTGTATCAACATAGCACTCCAACCATCTGACACCAAATGATGCATAATCAATGAACAAACAAATCGTTTTCCATCAATATGATACAAACGGCAACGAAACAACGGACCATGCTCTAAATCGAAACTGCTACTCCAATCTTCATTAAAGCGAGAACGTAATTCAGCATTACTGATACGTACGACCTCCACTGGAACAAATTGATATGAAGAAACATGAATATAAGGAAGCCCATCTATTCCAATTGGAAAAGAAATACGAAAACTATCACGATACTGGACCAATTGATTGAATGCCATAACAAATTCATCTATTTTCATCGATGAAGGACATTCAAATAGACAAGGCAAGTTATATGCATTCCGCATCTCATCGGAATGTGCGCATTGCATATAAAGACTCAGCAAAGAAGGTGAAAGCGGTATTCTGTCCATTTTCATTTCCTGAGTAATAAGAACCTGCTCATTTCCTTGTTCCTGATTCTTATGAGAATCTATATAAGCTGCTAAATCCTTCAGTAGAATGTGTGAATAAATTTCAGATGCACGGATAGAATAACCATAAATTTCCTCTATACGGAGAGCAAGCATAATTATCGAAACAGAATCTGCTCCTAACGAAAGCAAACTATCACTCCGGCTAATTTCAGAAATACCCAATAAATCATTCAAAATCGTAGCTATTTTCAATTCTGTAGCAGTACGAAGCGGATCTGAAATTTCTTTTTTCAGCATAATAACAGGAGCTGGTAAGCGCTTTTTATCAACTTTACCACTCGTATTGAAAGGAAAATCATTCAAAGGCATTACAACCGAAGGTATCATGTATTCCGGTAACTGTTCTCGCAAAAAAGCCCTTAACTCCTTCTCTGAAAAATCGTCAATAGATGATACTAATAAATAAGCTACCAACTGTTTTATGTCGTTATGCTGATGTAAAATAACTACGGCATTTTTTATTCCATGGTTATATTCCAATATTTTAGATTCAATATCTCCCAATTCTATACGATATCCATGCAGTTTCACTTGATTATCTGAACGTCCTATAAAAATCAAATGACCGTCTGAACGCCGCATAACCAAATCACCAGTCCGATATAAACGGGTATTGATTCCTTTGTCTTTATCTTCCTTTGAGACATATGGATTATCAACAAATTTTGTTTGATTCAACTCCGGACGATTGATATAGCCTTCTGTCAACTTAACACCACCTAAATATAACTCTCCAACAGCGTAATCAGGCATTAATTTCATGGTATCATCCAAGACATAACAAGTTGTCCCCGGTACTGAAGTTCCAATATCCCGATTGTGTGAATCAGGACACAAAACTGAATAAGTAGCATCAACTGTATTTTCTGTAGGGCCATACCCATTTATAAAGTTTCGCCCTTGACTCCAAAACTTTACAGCCTCAATTGCAGTAATATCCCCACCGACAATAATCGTTTTCAATTCTGGTAAATCAACATGTGGCAATATCGAAAGTAAAGCAGGAGGAATACCAAAAGATGTAATATGTTGTTTGGTCAGATAATCCAATAAAACACATGGCTCCCCCTTCACTATATCAGAAGGCAAAACTAATGTTCCTCCAATTTCCAGTACTGGAAATATATCAACTATAGATGCGTCAAAACAAATATTAGCAAACTGAAGTACTTTCGATTGAGTATTCAGCTTTTGAAAGCCAGCATTAGCATAAGCAGTAACAGCCAGCATAGAATGTTTTATAGGGATTCCCTTAGGCTTTCCCGTAGTACCTGAAGTATAAATAACATACGCATTGTCTGAAGGTAATATCTCTGGTAACTCAATTGCCTCATCGACAGTCTGTGTCAGCAAGTCTTCGATTTTATGTCCTTGATCTGGAAATAGAAACTGAGTTTTTGAATTTACCAATACAAAATTAATCTCACAGTCTGTAAGCATAAAATCAATTCGTGATTTAGGATATGCTGCATCAATAGGTACATAGCTATTCCCCGATTTCATTATACCTAATATCCCGACAATTAATTCCAAGCATTTAGGCATAGAGATAGCGACACAACATTTATATATACCTCTCATTATTAGTATTCTTGCAAGTTTACTACTCAACTTATCTAATACAGCATAAGTCAATGAAGAGTCCTGACAGGAAACAGCTATATGATCCGGATAATTTTTGACAGTCTCTTTGAAGGCTGTCAAAAAAAGAGGAAAAGAATCTGCCGCATGAAGCGAACACTCTTCTTTCTCCAATAAAAAACATTTGGCCGCCTTCGATACAAGTTCTATTTTACCGAAGGTTATACTTGGATTCTCCAATATTTGCAATAGAACACACCGAAAACTCTCTGCCAAACTTGCAACATATTTTTCTGAATACTTTGGCAAATGTCTTAAACGACAGGTAAATTCAGCGTCCTGTTCTACTTGTAGTACAAAATCATGAGATAAACAAACATCAAAATGTAAAAATGGTTCTGTAATACAACCGTTAAAATTCAAACGCAACCTATCATATATGGTATAAAGCAATCCTACGTTTGTAATCTTTCTTTCATCTACATACAGATGATTATCAGACTTATTAGAAAAAAGCTCATGATAAAATATCAAACCATATTCTCGTTCATTATTTATGCTTAAATCTGTGAATTTCAATAAATCAAGTATTGTCGTATAAGAAGAGAATTCATATTGAATAGATAAATTATTGACAAAAGTACCTAATAATTGTGTTTTTTCCTTAGGGCGTAAATTGAATGCATGATCTAAAGCCAATTTATTTGTCTGCAAAAATTTTGCTAACGTAATACTCCATGTTACGGCCAATAATCTGAAAAAAGTAGTCTGTTGTTTTTTAACAAATTCTATACTACTCTTTCTTACTTCGC
>ULTX01051898.1_pt1 | contig 13820 bp, 7 predicted proteins | sample 1958041 | NCBI WGS metagenome assembly ULTX01 (sample SAMEA4835747, study PRJEB28245) | human gut metagenome | biome: gut microbiome; material: fecal sample | place: Denmark | collected 2008
TGCCAACAGCGTGGCGCCCATCCTGGTAAGCCCCGTGCAGGGAATGGGCAAATCGACCTTTTGTCGTCTGCTGATGCCCGCCGAGCTGCGCCGCTACTTCACCGAAAGCTTCGACCTGAGCAATCCCACAGCCGCCGAGAACAAGCTGGCTGCCTTTGGACTCATCAATCTGGACGAGTTCGACAAGCTGCCTGCCACCCGCATGCCGCAACTGAAGAACCTGATGCAGATGGAGAACCTGAATCTGCGCCGTGCTTACCGCCGCAGCACCGAGCCGTTGGAGCGCATCGCTTCGTTCATCGGTACGAGCAACCGCCGCGACTTGCTGACGGACGCTTCGGGCAGCCGACGCTTCATCTGTGTGGAGGTGGAGCACGAAATAGACTGCACCACGCCCGTGGAGCATGCCCAACTCTACGCTCAGCTGAAGCACGAACTGCAGCAAGGCGAACGCTGCTGGTTCAGTAAGCGCGAGGAAGTGGAGATACAGGCAGTGAATCAGGCCTTCTATCGTGTGACACCTGCCGAAGAGGTGCTGGGCGCCAACTTCCAGTTTGCCCGGCCGGGCGAGCAGGGAGCGCGCGTCATGTCCGCCGCCGCCCTTTACGCCGCCCTGAAGCAGCAGAACCCGTCTGCGCTGACAGGTTACAGTTGTTTAGCCTTCAGCCGACTGCTGGCACAGCTGGGTCGCCGCGTGCATACACGCTACGGCAACGGCTATTGGGTGAAGGAAGGCCGGATGCAGGAGGGAGAAGGAACGGAGGAGCTGTTTTCGCATAAGGGATAAAAAAAGAGGATGCATCCATTTGTGGATACATCCTCTGTATAGGGAATTCAGATTTTTGTTTTTGGCCCTTAAGCTGAAAGCCTCTAACAACTCATCAACTTAAGAACTTAACAACTCAAAACTTATTTTTCTGCGGCTACTTCTCCGTTTTTCTTCTTCATCAGCATGAAGGCAATAGGAGAGGCAACGAACAGTGAAGACAGTGTACCGAATACAACACCCAGAATCATGGCGAAGGCGAAGCTGCGGATAGAGTCACCACCGAGGATGAAGATACACAGCAACACGATCAAGGTACTCAGTGACGTATTGATGGTACGTGCCAGTGTCGTGTTCAGTGAGTCGTTGAACAGAGTCAGCTTGTCACGCTTCGGATAGAGACCGAGGAACTCACGTACACGGTCGAAGATAACCACCTTATCGTTGATAGAGTAACCGATAGCCGTCAGGATGGCACCGATAAATGTCTGGTCGATTTCGAGCGAGAACGGCAGGATGCCCCAGAAGATGGAGTATGCACCCAGAATGACGATGGTATCGCAAGCCAGAGCTGCTACAGAACCGATACTGTAAGCGATGTTACGGAAGCGGAGCAGGATGTACAGACCGATAGCGATCAGAGCCAGTACAACAGACCAGATAGCTGATACCTTGATGTCGTCGGCGATGCTCGGACCTACCTTCTGCGAACTGATGATACTTCCGCCGGTGTGGTTCTCGCGGTCGATGAATGTTTCCAGCGAAATGTTCTGAGTGAGCAGCGGCTTCAGAGTCTCGTACAGATAAGCTTCGATTTCAGAGTCAACGTTGCTGCCTTCTTCCTGAATGCGGTAGTTGGTACTGATACGTACAGTCTTACCGTCGGTACCGATGGCGATAACGCTTACGTTAGCATCACCAAACTTGCTGGAGATGAGCTCACGTACCTGTTCAGGTTCAACTTCTTTCTCGAACTGTACCTTGAAGTTACGTCCACCGGTGAAGTCGATACTTTGGCTCAGACCGCGTGTCAGCAGGAAGCCGAGGCAAACTACGACAACGATGAGTGTAGTAGTCATCCATACTTTTCTGCGACCCATGAAGTCGAAGTGAGTATTGGCCATCAGGTTCTTGGAGATACCGGTGCAGAATGTCAGGTTCAGCAGCTTGTCCTTACCCATGAAGTGTTCGTAGAACAGACGAGTCATGAACACGGCTGTAAAGAATGAAATCAGGATACCGATGATCAAGGTAGTAGCAAAACCACGGATAGGACCTGTACCGAAGTTGAACAGGATGATACCGGTGATGATAGATGTCAAGTTAGAGTCGAAGATGGCCGAGAAGGCGTTCGAATAACCATCAGCCAAGGCTTTCTTCACACCCTTGCCTGCGCGAAGCTCTTCCTTGGTACGTTCGTAGATCAACACGTTGGCATCCACAGCCATACCCAGTGACAGCACCATACCGGCGATACCGGACATTGTCAGTGCAGCCTGGAAGGAAGAAAGAATACCCAGTGTGAAGAACAAGTTCAGGATAAGGGCGCCGTTGGCAACCATACCGGGGATGAAACCATACATGGAGCACATGTAGATCATCAACAGCACGAGAGCCACGATGAATGAAATGATACCGGCGTTGATAGAAGCCTGACCGAGTGACGGACCTACGATGTCTTCCTGTACGATGTGGGCAGGAGCCGGCATCTTACCAGATTTCAATACGTTGGCCAAGTCTTTCGTTTCGTCGGGGGTGAAGTGACCGGTGATGACAGAGTTACCGCCAGTAATTTCGTTCATTACATTCGGAGCAGAATATACGTAGCCATCCAATACGATAGCGATGCTGCGGTTGATGTTCTGCTTGGTCAGCTGTGCCCAGCGGCGTGCACCGTCAGTATTCATAGACATGCTTACGCACGGTTTGCCATATTGGTCGTAGTCGTCCTTGGCGTCTACGATTACGTCACCTTCCATAGCGGCACGGCCGTTACGCTCGGTCGACTTGATGGCGTAGAGTTCGAAAGTCTGTGCTTTCGGGTCGAAAGCTACGGCAGAAACACCCCACTTCAGACGCAGGTCTTTCGGCAGTTCAGACAGAACTTCGGGCATTGACAGATATCTGTTGATTTCTGCTGTATCCTTATAGCTGGCATAGCCTACTACCGGACCACCATTGGGGTTCACCTGCAGAATGGCCAGCAACGGATGTTCTTTCTTGATTTGTTCCAGATCGGCAGCCTGTGATTTGCTTTCGCCTTTCAGAGCGGCTGCAAGACTGTCGGTAGTGCTGGTAGCCTGAGCTACAACGGGAGCTTCGGTAGCAACTGTATCAACGGCAGTGCTGTCGGCTGTTGCTGCGGAGTTCAGTAAGGTACGCAGTTTGTTGTCGGCCGATTGCAGGTAGGGAGCTACTTCGCTGGCATTGTAAGTTTCCCAGAATTCCAGGTTGGCAGAACCTTGCAACAATTTTCTTACACGTTCGGGCTCCTTGATACCGGGCAGCTCGACCATGATGCGGCCCATCTTGTCTTCCAGACTCTGGATGTTGGGCTGAACGACACCGAAACGGTCGATACGTGTACGGAGCACGTTGTATGAGTTATCGACTGCGGCTTTAACTTCTTCGCGCAGAACCTTCTCGACTTCTGCATCCGAAGATTTCTGGTTGACTTTGTCTTTTAACTGTTGGGTTGCGAACAATTGTGCAAGCGGCTGGTTGGGAGCAAGCTTGTGATACTCGCGGATGAACAGCGTGATAACGTCGTCTTGGCTTGTAGTAGCCTGTTTGGCGGCAGTTGACAATGCCTGGTTGAACGCTTCGTCGGTCTTGTTGTCTGCCAATGTCTTGATGACATCGGGTACAGAAACTTCGAGGATGACGTTCATACCACCCTTCAAGTCCAGACCGAGACTGATTTCCATCTCACGACAATCTTTCAGAGTCCAGTTGCCAAACCACACTTTCTCGTTCGCTAAAGAATCTAAGTAGTCCTGCTCTACTTTTTCGTCTCCTTTTGCATACTCCTTAGCCTTGTTGGTATAGTAGCGAGTTACAAAAGAAAAGGATAAGTAGAACACGCAGACCAGTGTGAGTAAGATGGCAAAAACCCTTACAAATCCTTTGTTTTGCATGTTACTTTTAGTTTATTATGATTACTTTATTTAATTAATTCTAACGTGTATAAGGCTGCAAATATAGCTTTTTTTTCACATTTGGAAGTAAAAGGAACTCAAATATTTGCATATTATTTCATTCCGCGGTTTTTTAACATCGGTTCCAGTTGGGGCTCGGCTCCGCGGAAATTCCTGTAAAGAGTCATGGCGTCTTCACTGTCGCCTTTCTCCAGAATGTTGTGACGGAACAGGTCGGCCGTGTGACGGTCGAAGATGCCGTTTTCCTTGAAGGCTTCGAAAGCGTCGTTGTCGAGCACGTTGGCCCAAAGGTAACTGTAATAGCCTGCCGCATAGCCGCCGATGATGTGGCTGAAGTAGGTAGTGCGGTAGCGTGGAGCTATTTCGGGGATCAGCCCCAGACGATCCATGGCTTCTTTCTCGAAGGCTATTACGTCTAAACCTGTGGTGTCGGTCAGGTTGTGCAGGTTCATGTCGAGAATGGCGGCAGCCAGCAGTTCGGTGGTCATGAATCCCTGGTTGAAAGTCTTTTGGTTGAGGATCTTTTCGATCAGTTCGTCAGGAATTGTTTCGCCGGTCTGGTAATGCTTGGCGTACATCTTCAGTACTTCGGGTTCGGTAGCCCAGTGTTCATTGATTTGTGAGGGCAGTTCTACGAAGTCGCGTACGACGTTCGTGCCCGATGTTCCCTTGTATTGGCACTTGGTAAGCAGGCCGTGCAAGGCATGGCCGAATTCGTGGAACAGGGTTTCTACTTCGTCAATGGTGAGCAGGGAGGGAGTGTCGCCTACAGGTTTGGTGAAGCTGGCCACGTTGCAAACCAACGGACGGATGTCGCCCTGTTGTTCGCGGTAGTTGCTCATCCATGCACCGCCGCTTTTGCCTGCACGCGGGAAGTAGTCGGTATAGAAGATGCCTAATTGCGAACCGTCGGCGTCTTTCACTTCGAACACTTTGACGTCCGGGTTATAGACAGGAATGCTGTCCATCGGCGTAAGGGTGATGCCATACAGCTTGTTGGCTACGGCGAAGGCACCTTCGCGCACGTTTTCAAGCTTGAAGTAGGGTTTGATTTGCTCTTCTTCAAGGTTGTACTTCTCTTTACGCAGTTTCTCGGTGTAGTACCACCAATCCCAGGCTTCCAGTTTTTCGCCTTTGTTTTCGCGATCCATCAGCTTCTGCAGTTCTATAGCTTCGGCCTTCGCTTTGGGCAGGGCATACTGCCACAGGTTGTTCAGGAAGTCCATGACGGTCTTCGAGTCCTTGGCCATGGTATTGTCGAGTACGAAGTTGGAGTAGCAGTCATATCCCAGCAGGCGGGCTTTTTCGAGGCGCAGGCTGACGATTTCGGTGATGATTTTCTTGTTGTCGTTCTTGTCGTTGTTGTTGCCGCGCTGGATGTAGGCTTTATATACCTTTTCGCGTAGCGGACGATTGGCCGAGTATTGCAGGAAGGGCAGGCGGCTGGAGTTGTGCAGGGTAAACAACCATTTGCCTTCCTGTCCGGCTGCCTTGGCTTCGGCTGCGGCGCTCTGACGGAACCATTCGGGCAGTCCGGCCAGGTCTTCTTCTTTATCGACAAACAGTTTGAATTCGTTGTTTTCGTTCAGGATGTTCTTGTCGAAACGGATGCCGAGGGTGGATAGCTGTTTGTTGATTTCGCGCAGACGAGCCTGTTTGTCGGCCGGCAGGTTGGCACCCGAGCGAACGAAGTTCTTATAGGTCTTCTCCAACAGGCGTTGCTGTTCGGTCGTCAGCCCGAGGCTGTCCTTTTGCTGATAGACGGCTTTTATTTTGGCAAACAGGGCCTGGTTGAGCAGGATGTTGTCGCTGTGGTCGGACATGACGGGAGCCAGCTTCATGGACAGGGCTGTGAGGTCGTCGGTGGTTTCGGCTTCGGTCAGGTTGTAGAATACGCCTCCCACACGGTCGAGGATGGGCGAACTGTTGTCGAAGGCAGCAATGACGTTATCGAAAGTGGGAGCTTCGGCATTGTCGATGATGGCTTGGATGTTGGCATTTTGTTCGTCGATGCCCTTCATGAAAGCGGGTTCGTAATGTTCCAGTTTGATCTGGTCGAACGGCGGAACCCCGTAAGGGGTCTGAAACTCGGTAAGGAACGGATTGGTTTCCGTTTGGGTAGCACAGGAGTACATCATACAACTTGCGGCTAAGATTAGAATACTTTTTTTTATCATGGTATTAAGAATTTATGAGTCAATATTGGGGATTGTCTTTTTCCGCGGTTACTCTTTTCTGGCAACGTAGCACCAGATGGGGTAGTGGTCGGACTCTTTTATCGAGCGGTCCACCGTGCAGTTGTAGCTTTGCAGGTTTCGGCTCAGCAATATGTTGTCGATACGGAAGTAGAACTTGTTCTGGTTGTACGAGATGCCTAATCCACGCCCCGACTGGGTGAAAGCGTCGGTCAGGTCTTGTCCGATCATGCGATGGGCGTAGGAGATGGGCGTGTCGTTGAAGTCGCCGCATACTACGATGTACGGATGTTTGGAGCGGGTGATGGCACGGGCTATGCTGTCGGCCTGTGGGGCACGGATGGCGGAAGCTTCGGCCAACTTGCGGATGAGCAGACGCAGACCGCTTTTTACCTTTTCCTTTTGGGGATCTTTCAGCATGCTTTCGTACACTACCTTGTCTTCCTTGGTCAGCTTGTTCGATTCCAGGTGGTTGTTGATCAGGGTCAGCGTGTCTTTTCCCATCTTTATTTCGTAGATGACGGAACCGTTATAGCTACTCTTATAGTTTAACGGCTGTGCGGAGAGGATGGGGTATCTGGAGTAGCAGGCCATTTTGTTGGTCGAGCTTTTGCCCTCGCCTACCGTATGGATGCGGTGATAGGGATAGGCTTTCAGAGCCTGTTCCACATCTTTTTGAGTGAGATGATTTTTCGATGTCGATGTGGCATACTCTTGCAGGCACAGAATGTCGGCATCGCTTTCCTTTAGGTAATCGAGGATGGGATTCCGTCCGTCGGTTTTAGCGGTGCCGTCGAATCCCATAATGTTGTACGAGAGGACTTTGAAACAACTGTCGGGCAGATGGTCGGTACGCCAGTTGACGGGGCAGTAGGTGTGCAACTGCGAGAAGCATAGCATGAAGCCCGCCAGCGGTACCAATGCCAGTTTGTAGCGTTGGATGATGAGCCAGAAAAGAAGGAAGCCGCCATTGACAAGTGCAAATATCGGGAAGGTCAGTCCGAAGCAGGACTGTACGGGATGTAGTTCCGGATCGATGTACGGACTGTAGGCGGCTAACAGCAGGAGCGCGGTGAAGAGCACGTTGGCCGCCAGAATCAGAAATACTACAAAGTAACCGAGATGTTTCACTTGTTTCAGTTAATAATGGATGTTCTTTTAGGGGGTTGAAGAAACGGTGGCTTTTATCGTTTACTGGCATCGAACAGACTTTTCTTTTCGTCCGATGTCAGGCTTTCGTAACCCGATTTTTTCAATTTGTCGAGTATGCGGTCTATTTCGTCCGACTGTGCCTTTTTGCGGGCGTTGTACTCGTAATCGCTTTTTCGATTGGCACCGTAGTGAACCTTCATTTTGGGTTTGCGTGGCTTGAAGCTGAACAGCGAACTGACGGCATCGAGCACCTTGTTGATCCAGGCGGTGGCATCGGTGCCTTTGCTGAGTCCGGCTGCAAACCAAAGTCCGGCCAAAGCACCACCCAAGTGTGCGATGTGACCTCCTGCATTGCTCGAAGTGATGAACAGCAGGTCGGTACCGATGACGATCAGTGCCAGGTATTTCAGGCGGATGGTTCCGAAAAGCAGCAGGCGGATGGGATAGTTGGGCTCGCGATAGGCTGTAGCCGTTACGATGGCGAGCACTGAGGCCGAGGCACCCAGCATGAAGGAATAATCGACCATGGGGCGGAAGTAGGGGAAGATGTTGTAGGCAGCCATGTAGAGGATGCCGCCGCAAATGCCTCCCAGCAGATAGACGCCACGAAGGTGCTTGGTCGAAAAGAATTGCAGGAACAGTGCTCCGAACCAGTAGAGCCACAGCATGTTGAACAGGATGTGCAGGAGCCCTGCATGCATGAACATATAGGTCAGGATGGACCACGGCTGTACGACGAAGCGTGCAGGAGAGGCCGGGAGTTCGAACCACTCGAAGATGCCGGTCAGGCTGCGGTTGAATAGCTGCACGACGACTTCGAACAATGTGGTCAATACGAATACGGCCACATTAATATATATAAGCCGGATATAAATGTTCCCTCTGCGGAAGGTTTCTTTCAAATCATTGATAATAGTAGCCATTTCTTCTGTTCTTTCTTCTCCAATACATTATTAATATAAAGCCGAATATCATGCCGCCGAGGTGTGCAAAGTGTGCGACGTTGTCGCTTGCATTGTTGGCCAGTCCTGACCAGAGTTCGATGAGGGCATATCCGGCTACGAAATATTTGGCTTTGATGGGGAAAGGCAGGGGGAAGATAAACATCTGCTGATTGGGAAACAGCATGCCGAAACCCAACAGAATGGCATATACAGCCCCCGATGCGCCTACGGTCGAGGCATTCAGCGTCAGGTTCAGGTCGGCCATGGCAGGATCGACGAAGTTCATGTTGCGGCTCAGCGCTTTGGCTCCTTCGCTGAATACGCCTTCGATGGCGTCGGGTGTCATGCCCGACTCTAACGTAATGAAACGGATGCCCGTGACCAGTTCCTGAATGAGTCCGGCTCCGATGCCGCACAGCAGATAGTAGAACAGGAAACGTCTCGGACCCCATACCTGCTCCAAGATGCGGCCGAACATCCAAACGGCGAACATATTGAAAAACAAGTGGGCGAATCCGCCGTGCATGAACATGTAGGTGATGAGCTGGGCAGCGTTGAAATTGTCAGCCAAAATGAAGTGGAGGCCCAAATATTTGTTCAAATCTATATTGTAGCTTTGGGCGACGATGGTGCCAAGAAACATCAGTACGTTGATGATGAGAAGGTTCTTGGTGACGGTTGGTATATTGTTCATATTCTGTTTTTTCGTTCTGTGAGTTGCAAAAATACGAATAATTTCTGTTCTATAACAGAAAATGGGATGAGTATTCTTTGTTTTTCTTGAAAATCCAATCTTTTTTTAGTGTTTTTATTTGATATTCAGAAATATTACTCTATTTTTGTAGATACCTGATTTAGTGGAGATAATAACTGTTGTATAACATACCTATTAAATTCGATCATTATGAATAAAGCAGAACTTATCAGTGCAATGGCGGCTGAATCGGGCTTGACAAAGGCCGATTGCCAGAAAGCGTTGGATGCATTTGTAGCATCGGTGACTAAAACGTTGAAAGAAGGCGGAAAGGTTTCGTTGGTTGGCTTCGGTACCTTTTCGGTTATGACCAGGGCTGAGCGCGTCGGCATTAATCCTACTACGAAAGAAAAGATTAGGATTCCGGCGAAAAAGACAGCGAAATTCAAACCCGGCAACGAGTTGGCTATTGAATAAGCTGGTCGCAGATCAACGACGAGGAGACGTGTCAGAAGAAAAAATACATCGGAGGAGGCATTCGCAGGCATTGCGGCCAAGGCCGGTCGAAAGGTTTCTTTTGGCACGTCTCCTCGTTCAGGGGGAGCTTCTTTCCGGTCGGTTGTGCTTTCCTCCGGACAGATCGCTTCTTTGTCCCGACAAGGCATGTCCTTTTCCTCGGCGTGTAGAGGGCTTGCATAGGGAGCGGCTTATGCCGTTTTGCGGGTAATTTTTACTTTTCGATAAAAGAGAAGTTTGTACCTTTCCATGCTTTTATGTACTTTTGCGCCAGGAAAATACATTATAAGTCATGAATATAGAACAGAAACTGGTGTCGTCCGTGGTTAGCGGACTGAAAGCTCTGTACGGACAGGACGTTCCTGCCGCGCAGGTACAATTGCAAAAGACCAAGAAAGAATTTGAGGGCCATCTCACGCTGGTGGTGTTTCCGTTCCTGCGCATGTCCAGAAAAGGACCCGAGCAGACCGCACAGGAGATCGGCGAATACCTGAAGGCAAACGAGCCTTCGGTGGCGGCATTCAACGTGATCAAAGGTTTCCTGAACCTGACCATCGCTTCGTCGGCATGGATCGAACTGCTGAACGGCATTCATACAGATAAGCAGTATGGCATTACGGCTGCCGACGAACACTCGCCGCTGGTGATGATCGAATATTCGTCGCCCAACACCAACAAGCCCCTTCACTTGGGGCACGTGCGCAACAACCTGTTGGGCAATGCGCTGGCCAACATCATTGCTGCCAATGGCAACCGTGTGGTGAAGACCAACATCGTGAACGACCGTGGTATCCACATCTGCAAGTCGATGCTGGCGTGGCTGAAGTATGGCAACGGCGAGACACCCGAATCGAGCGGCAAGAAAGGCGACCATCTGATTGGTGACTACTACGTAGCTTTTGACAAACACTTCAAAGCCGAAGTGAAGGAACTGATGGCCAAATATATGGCCGAGGGCATGAGCGAAGAAGAAGCCAAGACAAAGGCTGAAGCCGAATCGCCTTTGATGAAGGAAGCCCGCGAAATGCTGGTGAAGTGGGAGGCTGGCGACCCCGAGGTACGCGCCTTGTGGAAAAAGATGAACGACTGGGTATATGCCGGATTTGATGAAACCTATAAGATGATGGGCGTAACCTTCGACAAGATATATTACGAGTCAAATACCTACCTGGAGGGTAAGAAGAAGGTACTTGAAGGACTGGAGAAGGGACTCTTCTACCGCAAGGAAGACGGCTCTGTATGGGCCGACCTCACCAAGGAAGGACTTGACCAGAAGCTGTTGCTTCGTGCCGACGGTACGTCTGTTTACATGACGCAGGACATCGGTACCGCCGAACAGCGTTTTGCCGACTATCCCATCGACAAGATGATTTATGTAGTGGGCAACGAACAGAACTACCACTTCCAGGTGCTGTCCATCCTGCTCGACCGTTTGGGCTTTGAGTGGGGCAAGAGCTTGGTTCACTTCTCTTACGGTATGGTGGAACTGCCCGAAGGAAAGATGAAGAGCCGCGAAGGTACCGTAGTCGATGCCGACGACCTGATGGAAGAAATGATTAATACGGCCAAGGAAACGAGCAACGAACTGGGCAAGCTCGACGGATTGACACAGGCAGAAGCCGATGACATTGCCCGCATTGTCGGTCTGGGTGCCTTGAAATATTTCATTCTGAAAGTCGATGCCCGTAAGAACATGACTTTCAATCCGAAAGAATCAATCGACTTCAACGGAAACACAGGTCCGTTCATTCAATACACGTATGCCCGTATTCAGTCGGTACTGCGCAAGGCGAAGGAAGCCGGCATCACGGTTCCCGAACAGCTGCATGCCGGCATCGAGTTGAGCGAGAAGGAAGAAGGGCTGATTCAGATGGTAGCCGACTTTGCTGCGGTAGTGAAACAGGCTGGTACGGATTACAGCCCTTCCATCATTGCCAATTACTGCTACGATTTGGTGAAGGAATACAACCAGTTCTACCACGACTTCAGCATCTTGCGCGAGGAGAATATGGATGTCAAGGTGTTCCGTCTGGCATTGTCAGAGAATGTAGCCAAGGTGGTTCGCCTGGGCATGGGGCTGCTGGGCATCGAGGTGCCTGAACGCATGTAAGCCAAAGCCTGTCAAGACTAAAAATCGCATTAGCATATATGCTTTGATTTTTCCCCAGTTAGGAAAAAATATTTCCCTGACTGGGGAAGTTTTTTTGCATACTTGGCTTGGTGAACCTTTCAACGTAAAAAGCTTATTATGAGCCGTTTGCGGTGAAAGGTGCTTTCCGTAACAAATATACAGATAATGTGAAAGCTTGTGTGAAACTTCATCTTTCACCGTATCTTTCAGATTATCAATAGAGAAATGTCGAGTGAAGGCGTGAAGGCATGATGGAAGGTTTACGGTTTGAGAATGGAATGCCGGTGTGTAATGCAAGTACGGCTCATGAGCCACACTTGCACGGTTCGCGAGCCGTACAAGTGTTGTTCATGAGCCGTGCAAGTGTTCTGCAAAGCTGCTATTTTCAGTTTAGTTTTTAGTGCTTGCCTGTACTTTTGGCTTTTGTTTTTCCGCGTTTGGGTTTGTCGCCTTCTTTGTCCTGTTGCAGCTTGACGAGCTCCAGGCATGATTGCAGGCTGAGGTCTTGCGGAACAATGTCCTTGGGTATCTTATAGTTGTTGCCTTTGTAGGAGATGTAGGGACCGTAGCGTCCGTTCATGATTTCCAGTTCGGGCTCTTCGTCAAATTTCTTCAGGTGGCGTTTGGCCTCTTCCGCTTCTTTTTCTTTGATCAGTTCCAGTGCCTCCTCCAGCGTGATGCTGAGCGGGTCGGTTCCTTTGGGCAGAGAAACGTACATGTTGTTGTAGTGGATGTATGGTCCGAATCGTCCGGCGCCGATGGTGACTGTCTTCCCTTCGCAGTCGCCCAATGTGCGGGGCAGTTTAAAGAGGTCGAGCACTTCTTCCAGGGTAACGGTTTCGATGGACATGTCCTTCTTCAGTTGGGCAAAGCGGGGTTTGTCCTTGTCGTCGGCTGTACCGATTTGAGCAACCGGGCCGAAACGGCCGATCTTGACCGATACTTGTCGGCCGCTTGCGGGATCTGTTCCGAGAACACGTTCGCCTGCCTTGTGTGCACTCTTGGTGGCAAGGGTCGATTCTACCGACGGATGGAAGTCTTTGTAGAAGTCTTTCAGGATGGACGTCCACTGTTTTTCGCCTTCGGCTATTTCGTCGAACTGCTTCTCGACGTTGGCTGTAAAGTTGTAGTCGAGAATGTTGGGGAAATACTCCATCAGGAAATCGTTGACCACGATCCCCGTATCCGTCGGAATCAGTTTTGATTTTTCGGCTCCCGTAATTTCCGTATGGTTGGTGTCGGCAATGGTGCCGTCCTGCAGCGTAAGTACGTTGTACGCACGTTCTTCTCCCGGCTTGTCGCCTTTTTCCACGTATTCGCGTTGCTGGATGGTGGAGATGGTGGGGGCGTAGGTTGACGGACGTCCGATGCCCAGTTCTTCGAGCTTGCGCACTAAGCTGGCTTCGGTGTAGCGCGGCGGATGCTGCGTGAAACGTTCGGTAGCTACAATGTCCTGATAGTGCAGTTTCTGTCCTTTCTTCAGTGGCGGCAGCAGGCGGATTTCGTCTTCCTGCTCCATGTCGTCATCGTAGGATTCGCGGTAAACGCGGAGGAAACCGTCGAACTTGACTACTTCGCCGGTGGCGGTAAAGGCGTCGGCTTCGTTGCTGATGCTGATGGTGACGGTGGTCTTCTCTACTTCGGCATCAGCCATTTGCGAGGCGATGGTTCGTTTCCATATCAGGTCGTAGAGTCTTCTTTCCTGTGGAGTGGCGTCTATTTTCGATTTCTCCATATCGGTGGGACGGATGGCTTCGTGCGCTTCCTGTGCTCCTTTGGTCTTGGTGGCATAGTGGCGCGGGCTGACGTAGCGTTCGCCCATCAGGTGGAGGATGGCTTCTTTACTGCCGTTGATGGCATATTCGGACAGGTTGACGGAGTCGGTACGCATGTAGGTGATGTATCCCGATTCGTACAGCCGCTGTGCCACCATCATGGTTTGTGCCACGGTGAATCCCAGTTTGCGGGCGGCCTCCTGTTGCAGGGTCGAGGTGGTGAAGGGGGCGGCAGGCGACTTCTTCAGCGGACGGGTCGTGATGTCGCTGATGGTGAAGGTAGCTGTCCGGCAGCCTTCCAGAAACTTTTGTGCTTCGGCCTTGGTCTTGAAGCGGCGGGGCAGTTCGGCTTTCATTTCGACGGTTTTGCCGTCGGCATCGGGCACTAAGAAAATGGCAGTCACGCGGTAGGCGGCTTCGGTATGGAAGGCTTGTATCTCGCGTTCGCGCTCAACGATGAGGCGTACGGCTACCGACTGTACACGGCCG
>ULTX01077861.1_pt1 | contig 13809 bp, 7 predicted proteins | sample 1958041 | NCBI WGS metagenome assembly ULTX01 (sample SAMEA4835747, study PRJEB28245) | human gut metagenome | biome: gut microbiome; material: fecal sample | place: Denmark | collected 2008
ATATAAAATATAGAGAATATTTTCTCAGAAAGGAACCCATTTGAATATAAGTTTAATTGGGAGAGACTTTTAGGCAAACCTTACAACTAAATATATAAAAGGTGTAGGACATTAGATCTCTAACTTAAAATATCAAACTATGTTAAAACGAATCAAGTCAGTCAGTATGTTGTTGGCTCTGGCAGGAGTTTCTTCTACAGGAGCAGCGTATGCAGTAGCTGTACCTGAGGTAGACGCTACTAAGAGTGTACAGCAAGAATCAACATGTACTGGTATTGTGAAGGATGCAACCGGAGAAACGGTTATCGGTGCATCGGTTGTAGTAAAAGGTACTACTAACGGTACAATTACAGGATTGGATGGTGATTTCTCATTATCAGGTGTAAAAAAGGGAGATATTATTCAAATTTCTTTCGTGGGCTATCAGACTATGGAAGTCCCTTTCAATGGACAGCCTCTCAATGTAACATTGAAGGATGACACACAGACGCTGGAAGAAGTCGTAGTTACTGCTTTGGGTATGAAACGTGCAACCAAGGCGTTGGGTTATGCAGTAACAGAAATGAAGGGAGAAGACTTGAATACTAATGTAGTAAACCCTGTTTCAGCTTTGCAAGGTAAAGTTGCCGGTGTAGATATTTCAGCAGGTGATGGTGGCCTTTTCGGTTCATCTAAAATTTTGATCCGTGGTGCTTCTACATTGGGCACAAATAATCAGCCTATCTATGTTGTGGACGGTGTGATTCTGGATAATGATGTTAAGGTGGGTGATGCCGACTGGAGTGCCAGTGATACCGACTGGGGTAATGAGTTGAAGAATTTGAACCCGGATGATTTTGAGTCTGTATCAGTTTTGAAAGGTGCTGCGGCAACGGCACTGTATGGTTCCCGTGGTTTGAACGGTGCTGTTGTTATTACTACCAAGAGTGGTAAAGGAAAGAAAGGTTTGGGTATCAATGTTACCCAAACATTTGGTATTGATCACGTTTATGGTGGACCGACGTTCCAGAATGTTCGTGGTGATGGTTACATGGCCGGATATTCAGATTATAAATCATCTGGTAATATGCAGGATACCGATTCATTCTATTTGAATGCAAATGGTATGGAGTCTGTAGCTTGGGGAGGTGGAGTTTCTTGGGGACCGAAATTTGATGGTCGTCCAATTGAATTCTATGACTATACAACAGTGCCTTATTCTCCGTATAAGAATAACTTTACAGATGCGTATGACAATGGATTCAATACCAATACTAACGTTTCTGTACAAGGCTCTAACGACACTTCTTCATTCTATACTTCTTTGTCTTATAAACATGCCGATGGTAATACTCCGAACAACTCGTTCGAACGTATCTCTTTTTTGGCAAAAGCTTCTCACAAAATATCCAAAGATGTAGAAATTGAAGCAGGTATCTCCTTTGCTAATTCAACTCCGAAGCAAGGTGGTGAAACCAACTTTGGTGAAAAATTCATTGACGGTACTTTCGGCCGTATGTACGATACTCGTTATTGGAGAACCCGTTACAAAGGTTCTCACGGAGGTTTGGCTGATAACGCTTATAATGATGAATATGGTAATGCTCCTGGTAAAGAGGTTTGGTGGGCTGTTTATGAAAATGAATATACTCAAAAGGAAACTTCTGTACGTCCGAATATCCGTTTGACTGCTGATTTGAACAGTTGGTTGAAATTTACTGCTGAAGCAAACTATAATTATTACTACAAACGTAATGAATCCAAAGAATTGGGTAGCGGTTATGCCAACGAGGGTGGTATGTATAAATTAGGACAGTATTCTAAGGAACAGACAAATCTGAATGCCAACTTGTCTTGGAATAAGGCTGTGAAAGACTTCAATATCAGTGGTTTCTTACGTGGCGAATATTATCACAACTTCGAGCAGGAACTACAGATGCAAACAGATGGTGGATTGGTTGTTCCTGGTCAGTTCTTTGTTGGCAACTCTAAGAATGCATTAATTTCTACAGGTACCATTTCCGGAACCAAAACCATATTGTCAATCGCTGGCCAGTTAGCTGTTAGCTGGAAAGATCAAGTATTCTTGGATGTAACAGGACGTAATGACTGGTCTTCTTCTTTAGTTTATGCAGATCAACACGGTAACTATTCATATTTCTATCCTTCTGTTTCCGGATCTTGGTTGATTCATGAAACTTTCCGTGGCAAGATGCCGGAATGGTTCTCATTTGCTAAGGTGCGGGCATCATGGGCACAAGTAGGTAACGATACGGATGCATATACCATCAATACAGCCTATAACTTGTATGGTATTGACAATACTGTAGGTCTACAGGTTCCTGATACGTATTATTCCAACAATCTGAAACCGGAACGTAAGAATTCTTGGGAAGTAGGTTTGGATTTCCGCTTTTTAAGTAACCGTATCGGTATTGATGCTACTTATTATAAGGAAAATACCAAAAATCAGATTATGAAAATCAGTGTTCCTAATGAATCTGGTTTGTCTTATCAGTTGATCAATGCCGGTAACATCCAGAATCAAGGTGTGGAAATTGCTCTCAATACAACACCGATTGAAACGAAAGACTGGACATGGGATTTGAATTTCACTTATACAAAGAATGTTTCTAAAATTGTAGAACTTCATCCAAACGTAGCTAATTATATTACTTTGGTAGGTGATGCAGCCTACGGTAACTACCGTATTGCATCTGTTGCTGAAGTAGGTGGTGAATATGGTTTGCTGAAATCAGACGCTGTACCTAACTACGATGAAAAAACAGGTCTTCCTATTTTGGAACTAGCTTCTTATAATACTCGCCACTCTGTATATTACAGCCGTTCAGGTGTTGTACAGACTGTTGGTTCTATTCAACCGGATTTCTTGGGGTCTGTAAATACCAGCTTGCGTTACAAAAACTGGACATTACGTGCTTCTATGGATATGCGCTTCGGTGGTATGGTGGCTATCTATGGTTCTCACTATGGTACTGCATATGGCTATCTAGAATCTTCTTTGAAAGGTACAGATCCTGAACATGGTGGTATCACCTTTACTTCTATCTGGGATGGAAAGACTTATACGGACGGTGTGATTCCGGAAGCTATTATGCCGGGTGGACAAACTATCAACACTCCGACTGGAACTTATACGATTGCTGAAGGTGGTGAACTTTATGCTGACTTGGTTGATCGTGGCATCGTTGATCCGCAGCACGCTTCTTCTTGGAACTATTGGAATAACTCATGGGGACGTGCGGCCGTATGGAAAAACAATGATTGGTTCCACGAATTGAATTACATTGCTTTGCGTGAAGTTTCATTGAGCTATCGTATGCCGAATAAGATTGCAAGCAAGATTGGTGCTTCTAGCATTAACTTGACTGTAGCCGGACGTAACTTGGGTTACCTGTTGAATTCTCTGCCGAATAACTTCAATCCCGAGTCAATGCGTGGTACTCAGTCCGGTCAGTTCATGATTCGTTCAGTTAGCCCGTACACTGCAAGTTATACGTTTACTATTAATGCATCATTCTAATTATTGGAAAAATTATTGAATATGAAATCACATAAATTATTATTGGCAGCACTTGCTTTCGGAACTGCCCTGATGACAACAGGATGCCGTGACGATTTCTCGGATATGAATCAGGACCCGTCTGCTGTGACAACGGGTAATATTTCATTCTTGTTCGCAGAAGCTGTTAACCGTTTTGATCCACAACCTTATTTGGAGTATTATTATAATGCTCCGATGAAATATGCGTGGGCTGGTATGGGACTTTCTACCAGTGGCGCAACTGAAAGTATCTTAACACTGAGTATTGATGGTGACCAAGCAAGACAATATATTAATGTATTGCGTGTGTTACGTGCAATGGAAGAAGAATATAACGATTTGAGTGATGAAGATAAGGCTTTGAATGATGTATATATGTCAGGGGCCAATATCATGAGTATTTATTTAGGCATTTTTGCTACAGATATGTATGGTGCCATTCCTTATGTTGAAGCTTGTAATGCAGCATATGGTGGAACTTTAACACCAAAATTTGATAGCGTAGAAAGTTTGTATGATTTGTGGCTGAATAAGTTGGATGAATGCATCACGACATTTACTACCAGCGAAGCTGTCATGAAAGCTGATCAAGATGTCGTTTATGGAGGAGATAAGGCTAAATGGGCTAAGTTCGCTAATTCTTTGAAGTTACGTATTGCTGTTCGTCTGTTGGCTCAAAATGAAACTAAGGCAAAACAGATTGCTTCTGCCGTAGAAACAGCTTCATGTGGTTATCTGAATTCTTTGGATGAGGATGTAAGATTCCATAAAGGTGATGTACGTCTGACTGGTGATCAAGGTTATGTAAATGACCGTATCTATCATTGGAGTAATGGATTTACAGGATGTGCAGGAACAGAAACTGTTATTAACTTTATGGTTGAAAATAGGGATCCACGTGTTCGTTTTTTCTATAAGAAAAACTACTGGAACTCTAAGATTGTACAGGGATATTATGATGCAGGTCTGGAAATCCCCGACTTTATCGAAAAAGATGTTGTTTACGAGGTTGGTGCCGATGGAAAGAAAGACTTTGTACGTTGGGGAGGCCCTGGAGAACCTTGGGTACGATATCATGGAATTACTGAAGATTGGATGGCTAGCACTGATAATAGCGGTAAATACAAATGGTTCTTCCCAACAGCTTACCCAAATGCTGATGCTGAACTTTACTTGCATAACTCTGATGGTGCTAACCCGACAAGTTATACTGTATATTCTACATTGAATCAGATGATGATTATCGGTCGTCAATATACTTCAGCTGATGAAGTATCTACCGCTACTTTGCCGGATGATACTTATACTTATACAACGAATGACCGTCCTTGGTATGGTATGTATCTGAGTGCAGCTGAGGTGAACTTGTATTTGGCTGAGTTTGCTATGCTGAATGGTGATGAAGCTAAAGCTAAAACCCATTATGACAGAGCGTTGTCATTCTCTGTTCAATCGTACGACGCATTGGCTGAAGCCAATCAGGTTACTTACTACAGCACAGTTCAAGGTTCATTTGGCTATGATCCGAACGAAGGTGCCATCGACTTGAAAGATGGTGAAATAGATGAAATGATGAGCCATGATGCGTATGCATTTACAGGTACATCTCAGGAAAAGCTGGAAAAGATTTATTTGCAGGAAATGATTCACTTCACTCTTTATCCGAATGAAGTTTATGTAACTGCCCGTCGTTCCGGTTATCCAAGCTACAATTCTACAATCCTGCCACGTGTACAGTACTCTGAAGTTCCGGCTGCCAGTATTCCACGTCGTTTCCCGACAGGTGCTATCACAGACGATGACTTGTCAGGTGACGTGAAGAGAGCTGCATACGCTGAACAAGGGCTGACAGTAACTTCTTCTGGTTTGTATAATACAGTTCTTGCTACAGAACGTTTATGGCAAGATAACGGTGCTCCTCAGTGGGGTGCAGGACATTAATTGGTGTTTAACTGATTTACTCTGAAATATGGAGGGGAGGAAGAAAATCTTCCTCCCCTTTTTCTTATTTATCAAAATCATGCAACTATGAAATACTTCACATGCTTAACTGTACTGTACCTATGTACTTTGTTTACAGTTTCTGCCCAGCAGTTCAAGAGAATCTTTCTTTTCGATGATTTTACGGAAGCCCGGATAAAGTTTCGGAACGGGTCACAAACCGTTGTTTCATTGAATTATGACGCTTCAAACAAGACGATGCTTTTCAGACAGGGAGAGGAGTTGATGGAAGTGACCAATACTTCTACGGTCGATACGGTGTTTGTAGGAGACCGTCGTTTCATTCCAGCCGAAAAGGGATTTTATGAAGTCATATTTTTGAACAATGGGACTGTATTTGTTGACTGGTTGCTGAAAGATGTGAATGTAGGTTCGAAAGGGGCGCTTGGGGCTGTGACACAAGGCAGTGTCTATAATCTGCAGATGAGTAATTTCGGATTGAACGGTACGGAAATGTATACACCCTATAAACAGCAGAAATTGGGAAGTACAGATGTTTATCGCCGGAAAAGTGATAATACCTATTATATTAATAAGGAAAACAGACTAGTCAAGTTAAAGACATTGAAGCAGGTAGTCAAAGCGTTTCCTGCGTTTAAGGATGACATCAATACTTTTGCAAAAGAGAATGATACTGATATGAAGGAAACACATGATGTATTGATGCTTTTAGACTACTGTTTGGGGTTTTCAGTTAAAGAAAAATGATATTCTTTGATTGGTGTTGGTGGATTGATTTCATGTATTTATTAATATCGGTACATATTCGTTTAATTCGAGTATGTACTGTGACTGTTAGAGGGCGTGTACTTTACGTAATAGTGGGTATTTTGTAGAAGTTCATAAGTCTTTTGGGAGAGATTGTTTCTGTATTCTCTTATTTTTTAAGTAATGATTTCTTTTTAAATCATCGAACGCATTTTAAAATTCAAATTTAAGTTGTTTCATTAAATTGCGTATATTTGTGTAATAATAAATCTATTAAGTGTAGATATTAGGCTATGAAAAAAATACATAAGAGCATTGGGGTGATAATGGGGATGGTAGGCATATGTCCAGGTTTTGCATTTGCCCAATCTTTGATTGAGACAGTAGAAATACCGGCAGGTACATTCTATATGGGAAGTGTAGGAGATGGAGAGAATTTTGATGAGGAACCGGTTCATAGGGTTACTATTACGCAGGCTTTCCGAATGGGAAAGACAGAAATAACAAACGCACAGTTTGAACAGTTTCGTCCGGAACATCGCGCTTTACGGGGAAAAAATGGCGTTTCTACAGGTGACGATGAAGCTGTGGTAAATGTAACGTATCAGGATGCGGTAGATTTCTGTAATTGGCTGAGTGAAAAGGAGGGAAAGACATATCGTCTTCCTACAGAGGCTGAATGGGAGTATGCTTGCAGAGCAGGTACCTATACCGATTATTATACTGGTGATTACCTACCGGAGTCCATGTGTAGAAATCAGGTAATAGCTAGAGATTATAAACCGGTTTCCTTGAAAGTGGGACAAACGGAACCGAATGCTTTCGGTCTTTATGATATGCATGGTAATGTAGAAGAATGGTGTCTGGATTGGTATGCACCTTATTCATCCGATGAACAGATTAATCCGTGTGGCCCAGACACAGGACTATATCGTGTAACGCGGGGAGGTAGCCATCATACTCCTGTAGAATATTTACGGAGTGCAAACCGTATGGCGATGTTACCGGAGGACTCTCATTCGCTGACTGGGTTTCGGGTTGTTCAGTCGGATATCAATTTTCCTGTCAGAGTTCAAAAAGGCTTTTTCCGTGAACCGATACCTTTTGTCGTTGCTCCAGTGCTTCCTGATGTTCCTTTTTATCGGCATAACCATCAACCTTCCATTACTTGGTGTGATAACGGCGATTTGTTGGCAATATGGTTTTCGGCCAATCAGGAAAACGGCCGTGGAATGGTGGTGTTGCAATCCCGCCTGAAAGCCGGAGCGTCAGCTTGGGAACCTGCTACTTTATTTTTTAAGGTTCCAGACCGAAACATGACCGGAAGTTCCGTTTTTAATGACAGCCAAGGTACTTTGTATCATTTCAATGGGGTAGAAGCCGCCGGTGACTGGCAAAATCTGATGGTTGTGATGCGGACTAGTCGTGATAATGGATATACGTGGACGGCTCCTCGGATTATAGCCCCTGAACATACCAAACGACATCAGGTTATTTCAGGAACTATCCGTACATCGAAAGGTTGGATAGTACAGGCCTGTGATGCCGGACCGGAAGGAAATGATGGTGCAGCTGTACTGGTGAGTAAAGACGGCGGACAGACATGGGTTGACCCATGGGATGGAACTCCAAAACCGGAATTTGTTGAAGGAATGACAGGAAGTACCATTGCCGGTATACATGCCGGAGTGGTAGAACTGAAGGATGGGCGTTGGATGGCGCTGGGACGTGGCAATACGATTGTTTCTGCAGATGGTACCAGGCACATGCCGATGAGTATTTCTTCGGATGGGGGAAAGACTTGGACCTACTCGGCTTCTCCTTTTCCACCGATAGACGGTGGACAGCGCTTGGTCTTGTTGCGTTTGCGGGAAGGACCTATCCTGTTGGTCTCATTTACTGATCATCCGCAACGTACACCTGAAAGGGATAAGGGAATGTTGTTTCAGCGTGCTGACGGAACTACTTTCCGGGGATATGGACTTTATGCGGCAATTTCGTATGATGAAGGAAAGACCTGGCCGGTCAGAAAGCTTTTAACAGATGGAAAATATCGTTTCTTGAACGGGGGAGCCTGGACGGGAAACTTCGAAATGGATGCCACACACGCAGAACCGCGTGGTTATATGGCAGGTGTGCAGTCACCTGATTCTACTATACATATTGTCAGTAGCCGATTACATTATCAGTTTGATTTGACTTGGTTGGAACAGAAACCAGAATAATAATACCATAAAAAACAGGAATATGAGAAAGTTTAAACAATTTGCGGCCTGCCTGATGGGGCTGGCTTTATCAATGGGTGTTTATGCCCAAGACGATGCAAACAGTTTTGTGCATGAGCAATCTGACGGTTATGAATGGCCGACGGATACTGCAGTGCTTAAAAAGCTGGATCAGTGGCAGGACTTAAAGTTCGGTGTATTATTCCATTGGGGATTATATTCCGTTCCAGGTATCTGTGAATCATGGCCTCTGTGTTCGGAAGACTGGATTACTCGTCCGATAGATTCGTATTACGATTACAAACGTTGGTACTGGGGATTCAGTGAAAAATTCAATCCGACTGATTTCAATCCGGATCAATGGGCTGATATCATGCAGGCTGCCGGTATGAAATATATGATTTTCACAACAAAACATCACGATGGTTTCTGTATGTTTGATTCCAAGTATACGGATTTTTCCATTGCTAAAGGACCTTTTGCCAATAACCCGAAAAAAGATGTAGCTCGTTACGTGTTCGACGCATTCCGTAAGAAGGAGTTCATGATAGGATGTTATTTTTCGAAACCTGACTGGCATTGTAAATGGTTCTGGCATCCGTATTATGATACGGCCGGTCGTATGCAGAACTATAAACGGGAACGGCATCCGGACTGGTGGAAGAACTATCAGGACTTTACTTACAATCAGTTGATGGAATTGACTTCCAATTATGGAAAATTTGATATCCTTTGGTTGGATGGTGGTTGGGTAACCGGTGACGAAGTAAGACTGGATGAAGTATTAGCTCATGCGCGTTCCAATGGTCATGAAGGACTTATCTCGGTAGACCGTACCATCAAAGGTAAGAATGAGAATTATCAGACTCCGGAACGAAGTATCCCGGAAAAGCAGTTGGATCATCCGTGGGAAAGTTGTATCACTTTGTCTCATAGTTGGGGATGGGTACCCGATGTCAAGTTTAAGTCTCCGAATGAAGTGCTTGCCTTATTGGCCGAGATTACAGCAAAAGGAGGATGTTTGTTGCTGGGAGTAGGCCCGACTCCTCAAGGGTTGATTCAACCGGAAGTGGAGACATGTTTGCGTCAGGTTGGTAAATGGCTGAATAAGAATGGACAGGCTATTTATAATACTCGTATTACTCCTGTTTATAATGATGGAAATGTTTGGTTCACAGCCGATAAAGACGGCAAGACCCTTTATGCCATCTATACCGTGAAAGATGGTGAGGAACTGCCCACTGTCATTGAATGGGAAGGAAATATCCCGACCGGTACCTTGAAACTGTTGAACAAGAATGTATCGGTACGTTACCAGTGTGACGGTAATAAAGTAAAAGTCATACTCCCGAAAGGATTGGCTAATGAACCGTTGGCTTTCCGTTTTACAGTTAAGAAATAATCTAATAACCGCTATATTATGAAAGGTATCAAACAATTGATTTTGTCTTGTATGCTGGGAGTAGGGACTTTAACCCCTATGCAAGCCCAACAGGTACAGGGATTTGTTCATGAACAGTCGAAAGCAACTGATTATGTCTGGCCTACCGACCAGAAGGTATTGGATAAATTGGATAAATGGCAGGACCAGAAGTTCGGTGTATTGTTTCATTGGGGATTATACTCCGTTCCGGGTATCGTGGAATCCTGGTCAATCTGTTCGGAAGATGAGGATTGGATTCCGAGAGATACAACCATGACTTATGAGGAGTACAAAAAATGGTATTTCGGTCTGATTGACAAATTCAATCCGGTGAACTTCAATCCGGAACAATGGGCTGATGTCATGCAGGATGCCGGTATGAAATACATGATTTTCACCACGAAACATCACGATGGTTTCTGTATGTTCGATTCAAAATATACAGATTTCTCTATTGCTAACGGGGCCTTTAAAGATAATCCACGCAAAAATGTGGCTTATCATGTATTTGATGCTTTCCGTAAGAAAGGGTTTATGATGGGGTGTTATTTTTCAAAACCAGACTGGCACTGTGAGTGGTTTTGGAATCCGTATTATGCTACTCCGAACCGTCGGCAGAACTATAAAATAGAACAGCATCCGGACTGGTGGAAAAATTATCAGCAGTTTACTGAAAATCAGTTGAACGAACTGATGACCGATTATGGAAGTTTTGATATTCTGTGGCTTGACGGAGGTTGGGTGACCGGTGATGATGTGAATCTGGACCGTGTGCTGGAAAAAGCCCGTCAGACTCATCCGGGATTGATTTCGGTAGACCGCAGCATCCGCGGAAAGAATGAAAATTATCAGACTCCGGAACGTGGAATACCGGAAACTCAGCTGAATTATCCGTGGGAAAGCTGTATTACCTTAAGTAATGACTGGGGATGGGTACCGAATGCTCCGTATAAATCTCCGGAAAAGGTGATTGCTACACTGACCGAAATTGTGGCTAAGGGTGGTTGTTTGTTGTTAGGCGTAGGACCTACTCCTGACGGAATTATCGAACAACCGGTGGTAGAACGTCTGCACAAGGTAGGAGAATGGTTGCGGAAGAATGGGGAAGCCATTTACAATACTCGTACTACTCCCGTCTATAACGATGGAAAGACTTGGTTTACTGCTAATAAAGATGGAAAGACTTTATATGCCATTTATACGCCGGCCGATGGAGAAAAGTTGCCGGAAACCATCACTTGGACAGGTAACCTGCCGAAAGGTAAAATGGTATTGTTGGCTAATGGCAAGAAAGTGAAATATCGTACAGAAGGAGAAAAGGTAACGATTACACTTCCAAAAGGTTTGGCCGACGCTCCTTTAGCTTTCCGTTTTGAATTGAAAAACAAATAATCATCTGCTTTATGAAAAAACATACTTTATTTGTAGTGGCCGCTTGTTGGACATTGGGTTTTGCTTCCATCCATGCACAGCAACCTTTGTACAAGCAGGCAGATGCGCCCATTGAGGAGCGCGTAAAGGATTTGGTAGGACGTATGACTTTGGAGGAAAAGGTCGGTCAGATATGTTGCCCGCTCGGTTGGGAAATGTATACTAAAACCGGAAAGAACAGTGTGACCATATCCGAGAAATATAAACAGCAGATGGATAAGGCACCTATCGGCTCTTATTGGGCTGTATTGCGTGCTGACCCTTGGACACAAAAGACACTGGAAACCGGATTGAATCCTGAACTGGCAGCAAAGGCTTTGAATGCCATGCAGAAATATGCGGTCGAGAATACTCGTCTGGGTATCCCGGTACTTTTTGCAGAAGAATGTCCGCATGGTCACATGGCTATCGGTGCTACTACTTTTCCTACTTCTATCGGACAGGCTTCAACATGGAATGAAGATCTGATTCGTCGGATGGGTGAAGTCATCGGCCTGGAAGCCCGTTTGCAAGGAGCGAACGTGGGCTATGGACCGGTTTTGGATATTGCTCGTGAACCGAGATGGTCTCGTGTAGAAGAGACTTTCGGTGAAGATCCTTATCTGACAGGGATTCTGGGAACTGCTTTTGTTCAGGGAATGCAGGGTACAGATGCCAAAGACGGGCGTCATGTTTATGCTACTTTGAAACATATGGCTGCTTACGGTGTCCCTAGAGGTGGACATAACGGTAATCCGGCCGATATCAGTCTGCGTGCTTTATTGGATGAATATCTTCCTGGATTCCAGCGTGCTGTTGAAGTAGGAAAGGCGGCTACGGTAATGACTTCTTATAATTCGATTGACGGTGTGCCTTGTACCGGAAATCCTTATCTGCTGGATACTGTTTTGCGTAAACGCTGGGGGTTTGACGGATTTGTATATTCGGATTTAGTAAGTATTGATGGTATTGCTGGTACACACCATGTAGCAGCTACTGTAGAAGATGCTGCTATTCAGGCTATCGAAGCTGGTACGGATATGGACTTGGGAGCCAGCGCTTATAGTAAATTGGTTGAGGCTGTGAAGAACGGTAAGGTGAAAGAATCTTATATAGATCGTGCCGTTTCGAATGTTTTGCGTCTGAAGTTTAAGATGGGCTTGTTTGAAAATCCATATGTCTCTCCGGAGCAGGCCAAGATGATTGTAAACTCAGAAGAACATAAGCAGGTAGCTCGTGAGGTTGCTCGAGAAGGAACAGTGCTACTGAAGAATACAGGAGTACTTCCGTTGAGTAAAGAACTGAAAAGTGTAGCGGTTATCGGGCCGAATGCAGATGTCATCTATAATTATTTGGGCGATTATACAGCTCCTCAGGAGCGTTCCAAAGTAGTGACTCTGCTTGATGCAATGCGTGAACGCTTACCGAATGCTACGGTCTACTATGAAAAAGGTTGTGCTATCCGTGATACTACAACCAGTGATATTCAGGCTGCCGTAGAAGCTGCCAGAAAAGCAGATGTGGTGGTGGTAGCTGTAGGAGGATCCAGTGCCCGGGATTTCAAAACGAAATACATTGAAACAGGTGCAGCTACTGTTTCTTCTGACGGGAACGAAGTGGTTTCAGATATGGAATGTGGAGAAGGTTTCGACCGTTCAACCTTGAACCTTTTAGGTGACCAGGAAAAACTGATCAAGGCTTTGGCTGCTACTGGTAAACCGTTGGTGATTGTTTATATTGCCGGTCGTCCATTATTGATGAATCTGGCTTCCGAAGTTGGCGATGCTTTGTTGATGGCCTGGTATCCTGGGGAACAGGGTGGTAATGGTATTGCAGATGTGTTGTTTGGTGACTATAATCCAAGTGGTCGTTTGCCGATGTCTGTTCCACGCAATGTTGGTCAGCTTCCGATTCATTATTCACAGGGAGTTCAGCGTGATTACATGGATGGTCTGGGTACTCCGTTGTATGCGTTCGGTTATGGATTAAGCTATACTACTTTTGCTTATAGTAATCTGAAGCTGGTTCCGGGTGATGGTAAAGACGTTCTTCAGAAAGTTACTTGTACAATTACGAACACGGGTAATCGAGATGGCGCGGAAATTGCCCAATTGTATATCAACGATGAAGTAAGTTCAGTCGTAACTCCTCCTATCCGTCTGAAGGGTTTTCAGCGGATAGAATTAAAGAAAGGTGAAAGTCGCGAAGTTACGTTCGAACTGACAGCAAAAGATTTGTCTATTTATGATCGGAACATGAATTTTGTTGTGGAGCCAGGCAAATTTAATGTCATGGTAGGGTCAGCTTCTAATAATCTCCCATTGAAGGGAAGTTTTGAAATCAAATAATAATAAGTTAGCTGAACTTATATTTAAGAAGGCCGATATCTTGATGTTGTTTTTAAGATATCGGCCTTTTTCTGTGTCTATAATGTAAGGCGTTAATTTTTTATGAGTGATTTTATTAGAAAATAAATAAAATAATGCATGTAAATCAAA
>ULTX01020032.1_pt1 | contig 13757 bp, 16 predicted proteins | sample 1958041 | NCBI WGS metagenome assembly ULTX01 (sample SAMEA4835747, study PRJEB28245) | human gut metagenome | biome: gut microbiome; material: fecal sample | place: Denmark | collected 2008
TATGTTCAGGGAGCAGTCACATATGCCTATGAAACCAAGACTATGACCATGGACAGGGGCAGAAAGTTCCTGCTGGACAAGATGGACGTTGACGAAACCAACTTTGTTGCAAGCGCCACCACAGTCATGGGCGAGTTCCAGCGCACAAAGGTGATCCCCGAAGTGGACGCTTACCGCTACAGCAGGATCTACGCTCTTGCAAAGGATAAGTACGGCAAGACATACACTCCGGCGGCAAGCACGATCCTGTCCACGCTTTCCGAGGACATCACCGCTGTTCAGGACGAAGCTGGAAGCGCCGACCTTGTTATAATCATGGCAAGACCGGTCTACGACATGTTCTGCAATAACGACAAGATCTCCAAGCTCATCAATGCCGGCGACTTCAAGCAGGGCGAACTTAACCTTATGATAAAGATGTTCAACGGCATTCCCATCATTCCGGTTCCGTCCGCAAGAATGAAAACCGCCTACACATTCAATGACGGCAAGACCGGTGGACAGGAAGCCGGCGGCTTCACACCTACGGCAAAGGCAACCCAGATAAACTGGATAATCTGCCCGAAGTCCGCGCCGATAGCCGTTTCCAAGACCGACAACTTCAAGATCTTCGACCCGGAGGTAAACCAGACCGCAGACGCATGGCTTGTCGAGCTCCGCAAGTTCCACGACCTCTGGATAAAGGACAACGTCCTGCCCTCTATCCGCGTGTGCGCAGTTCCTGAAACATGAGTTACGCAGACTACGCCTACTACACCGGGACTTACGGCGGCAAGGCGGTAAAGCAGGAGGACTTCCCCCGGCTTGCCGCCAAAGCTTCCGCGTACCTGGACAACATAACTTTCGGGCGCGCTGCCGAGAATGCTGACGATGAGCGGCTGAAAAACTGCTGCTGCGAACTGTGCGACAGCCTGCTGCTTACCGATGGCAGCGGCGGCATGGTGAAGCAGTCCGAAAGCGTTGGAAGCTGGAGTTACACGCTGGCGGGCAGTTCCGAGGGGACTTCCGAAACCGTCATGGTTCGTGCGGTCTGCCGCGCGTGGCTTCCGGCAGAGTGGCTTTACAGAGGGGTGGCACGGGAATGATTTTCAGCGATACCATCACGGTATACAACAAAATCCCGCAGCAGGGGCGCACTCCGGAGCAGCTCCGCCGGACGGTGGTTCGGGGAGTGTTCTGGGACAGCACCTCCGGAGCGGCGTTCGGCAAGTCCGGGAAGTCTGACAGCGACAGCATAACGGTGATGATACCGGATATGGCTGAACTGCTTCCGGCAGCGGAATGGTTCCGGAATGGCTGCCCGGAGGACTGCTTCACGCTTTCCCCCGGCGACATCATTGCCCGGGGAGAATGGGGCGATATCTCAAGCGCCGCGGAACTCGAACGGCAGCACGCCGAAAAATTGATAATCACAGCGGTTCGTGACTGCCGGTTCGGTTCTCCGAGCCTGCGACACTGGGAGGTGAACGGAAAGTGATGAAAATCACCACAGAGCGTGGAACGTTGTTTGTTAATGCGAGCGGCAAGGCAATTATCCGCTGGAACAAGAACGCTCCGCCCACCGAGGAGAATTTTGACCAGCTGCAGAAATTCATTGACAACACAGTAGTTCGGCACATGGACGCATACGTCCCCATGCGCACCGGAATGCTGAAGAAGTCTGTTATTCTCGGTTCCCGTATGGGAAGCGGCGAGCTGGTATTCATCGCGCCTTACGCTCACAAGCGGTATTACAGCAAGAATGGCAAGCTTGTCGGAAAGCGCGGTTCTAAATGGTTCCAGCGAATGTGGTCGGCGCGTAAGGATACCATTATCCGGGAAGTGAAGAATTATTCAAGGAGGCTGATGCCGTGAATTCCATTATGGACAGCGTTTGCAAATACCTCGCGGAATGTCCGGTCATTGATTCCAGCCTGCCGTTCTACCTTGATTATGTGGACAGCAAGGACTGCTACTGCGTGGGTACGCAGCCGAATCCGACCTACCGCAAGGACGTCCTCGGCAACCGTATCTATACGGTGACTTTCCAGTTCGCGTATCGCACTGCCATCAGCAATGAGGAGGAACGTGGAAAGAACGTTGAATTTCTGGAGAAGTTCTGCCGCTGGGTAGACGAGCAGAACGAGCAGCGCAATTTCCCCGTTCTTGCGGCGAACCAGAACGGGCAGAACCTGAAGGTCATAGAAACCAGCTGCCTGGACGAAGTGGACGAGGGCAGAACCACGGGAATTTATGTCACACAATTACAGTTCATTTATAAAGAAAGGATAAGGTGATTATTATGGCAATCACAGGAACAGGCGCTGTAGAGCGCGAACAGAGTATTTTATTCATTCAGATAAACGGAATCTGGGAAGCCATCGGCGCGGACAACGAGAGTCTGGAGCGCACCCGCAACAACACGGTGACTCAGACAAAGAACGTCCTCGGAAAGACGAAGTCCAAGGTCACAAAGGGCAATCAGGTGACGACGGTTTCCCCGTATCTTGTTGCGAGGGACTCCGCTCTGGGCAAGGAGCTTTATGAGATAGACAGGCTTGACAAGCAGCTTGACGAGGTCAAGTACCGCTTCATGGAAGTGTCTATCTTCGACAAGCGCGGCGACGAGAAGTTCGGTGCATGGACGCAGGAAGCGAAGATCGACCTCAAGAGCTGGGGCGGCGCTGCAGCCGACGGTCTGACCGCTCCGTTCGACATCGTGTGGGAGGGTTCGCGTACCTATGGTACTTACGACCGTGCCGCAAACACGTTTACCAGTGACGGCGGCATTGAGGAACTGACGGTGGTTTCCACAGCCGGTTCTTCTGCGACGAGCACAATACTGCATGTTGCTCCGCAGCTGGCAACTGGCAATCACTATGTTTATAAGGGTGGGGCTTCCGCGCAGACAGTCACCGAGGGACAGGACGTTTCCAGCTGGACTAACCTCGCGCCCGGTACCGCGATCAGCGTGACAGGTTCCCCTGCGACTATTACAGTGGTCGAGGCTGACGCCGCTGGTAAGGCTGTAAAAGTCGGCAGCGTGACTGCGGTGTACGGTTCCTAAAGTGACATTTTCAGCTTGACTTTACCCTCCGGGTGTGGTATAATGTAGAAAAATCACATCTGGAGGGTAATTGCATGAAAAATGAAGCGTATCAGAATTCAATTTTAATTCCTGACGAAGTTGACGGATTTGGGACAATGCCTACCGATGAACCATCATCAGACTTGCAAGAAATCAAAAGATATACCGAAGAAAACAACCGTTTGTTAAGTCAGATCGAGCAGCACACAATGACCATGACGATCATAATGGTGATTTCTTTGATTTGTTCTGCAGTCAGCGTGGTATCTGCACTGATAACTACATTTAATTTCAGCAGCTTAGGCTGATGTTAAACGATTTTTTTAAAGCACCCCTGCCCGGGGTGCTTTTTGTTATGGAGGAATTCACATGAGATTTTGCACGACAGAAGAAAACCCGGTTGATATCGAAATCGTATCCGGCAGCGAAACCCATCACATAAAGTTTTACCCCACCGACCTTGTGACCAGGGAGCGCTTCTACCAGACCTACGAAAATCTGAAGAACTACAAGCCGAAGGAAGTCAAGAACGTGGTGGACGAAAACGGCGTTTCCAGTGCCGAACTGGAGAACGCAAAGGAACTGCGCCGCTTCACGGACTTTCTCAGCGAACAGATCGACGGGATATTCGGTGCCGGAACGGCGAAGCTGATCACTAACGGTCGCTGCAATCCTGTGGAACTTATCCGTTTTATGTGCGAAACGGCACACTACTTCACGCAGACCTCCAGCGAGCTTATAAAGCACTACACGGAAGCCATCGGGGACGGTGCAATGAAGTGAATTTTCTCCTCGACAAGCTGCCGCAGGCTGTCATGATCGACGGCAAAGCGGTACCCGTGAATACGGATTTCCGGACATGCCTGCGTATAATCCAGGCTCTGGAGGACGAGCGGCTCATGGAGCACGAAAAACTGACCGTACTTATAACGCTCCTCTATCCGGAACCTCCGGAAAACATAGCCCTTGCGATCGAGCAGGGGCTGAAATTTTTGAATCTGGGCGAGGACATGAATGCCAGCAAGACACACCAGGCAGCTGTCTACAGCCTGAACAAGGATTCAAGCTATATTTACACGGCGTTTAAAAGCACTTTCAACATCGATTTAAACACCGTTGAAAATCTTCACTGGTGGAAATTCCGCAGTCTCTTTGCCGACCTCGGCAGGGACTGCTTTTTTAATACACTCATCAGCCTGCGTTCCCGGAAGCAGACCGGAAAGCTGACAGACAGCGAAAAGGAATTCGTCCGGAAGAACCCGGAGCTTATTTCCCTGTCGGAACCGAAGCAAAACAGCGCCGTGCAGGATTTCATTTCAAAGATAGGAAGGAGAGGATAGCATGCCACAGGCAGACGGATATGTGCGCATAGTCACGCAGAACGACACCACCGAAGCGCAGCGCTCCACGGAAGAACTCGGCGACGCCATTCAGGAAGCGCTGGATACTTCTGCAGCGGATAAAATGACTGACGTGCTGCTGGATATCCAGAAATCCATCGAGCAGCTTGGTTCCACGATTTCCGGCGCGGCTGACCAGATGATCGACGCTTTCGGCAACGTGGAGGACGGTCTGGATGACACCGGCGACGCTGCACTCAAAACCGGCGATATCATCAAGGCTAATCTGCTTTCTGAAGCGATAAAAAACGGCATTCAGAAGCTTGGCGACGCGCTCAGGGATACTGCTTCCAGGGCGATTGAAGTCGCCGGTGGCATGGACAAGGGCGTGCGGAAGATAGCTTCTGCCACCAACGCCAGCGCTGAGGATATGGAAAACCTCAAAGATGTTATAAAGGAGATTTACGGCGACAACTTCGGCGAAAGCGCCGAGGATATAGCGGACAGCATTTCAAAAATAAAGCAGAACCTCGGTGATCTTTCCGACGAGGAACTCATCAATATCACCGAAAGCGCTTATGCCCTGCAGGACGTTTTCGATTACGGCATTGACGAAAGTTCCAGAGCAGTCAAGGCTATGATGGAGAACTTTAATGTTTCTGCAGCAGAAGCTTATGACTATATCGCACGCGGCGCTCAGAACGGACTTGATTATTCCGGCGAACTGCTGGATAACATTTCGGAATACTCCGTCCAGTTCAAGAAGATGGGACTCTCCGCAAGCGATATGTTCACGATTTTCGAGAACGGCGCCCAGAATGGCGCTTGGAACCTCGACAAAATCGGCGACTCTGTAAAGGAACTGGCTATCCGCGTTATCGACGGTTCGGATACCTCGAAACAGGGCTTTGAAGCGCTTAACTTCAACGCTGACGATATGGCGAAAAAGTTTGCTAAGGGCGGTGACACGGCAAGAGCAGCATTCCAGGAAGTGATCACTGCTCTGGCTGCCATGGACGACCCAGTTGCGCAGAACACTGCCGGTATCAACCTCATGGGAACCATGTGGGAGGACATGGGTGCGCAGGCAGTCCTGGCGCTCGGTGATATTTCTGACAGCGCATACGACTGTTCAGGAGCACTGGACGGCATCAAGGACGTGAATTACGGCAGCTTGTCTGATTCGATCGACAGCGTTAAACGCCAGATCGACCTACTTATTGAACCTATCGGCGAAAAGCTCATCCCGCTTATTGACGAAGCTGCCGACGCTGTTTCAGAAGCTGCAGACCAGGGAGATATTCAGGAGATTGCAACGTCTGTCGCGGGATTTGTTTCCGGAACGCTTACTCTGCTCCTGAAAAACATCAAGCTTATAACCTCGGCAGTCACCGGAGTTACTGCTGCGTTCATTGCGTTCAAGACCGCAGCAATGATCACCAAGGTGATACAAAGCTGGCAGACGGCAGCTTTGCAGGTCAAGCTGCTAGGTTCGGCGCAGGGCGTGGCTGCAGTAAAGACCGCAGCCCTGAACGGTCAGCTTACAGTCCAGGAGACGATATACGCGCTACTCAGCGGAAAGCTGGACGTGGCTACAGTGAAGACAATGGCGCTGAACACAGCCATGAGCATGAACCCTGCAGGGTTGATAGCTGCTGCAGTGGGACTTTTGGCTACGGCGTTAACGGGATATGCACTGAATGCACAGACTGCGTTTCAGGAAACAGAAAACTTCTCCAACGAATTGAAAAATCTTAAGAAGAACTATGATAATGAAATCGCTTCTGGTGAAGCAGAACTGGTTGTTCTTGAAAAGAAAGTCAATAGATATGAAGAACTCCGCACACAGATTAATCTTACGGCAGATGAAACATCGGAGCTTCAGGGTTTGGCAGATGATTTACAGAGCACTTTTGGTGATTCAATTGACGTGGTAGATACGCTTACCGGAAGCTATAACTCCCTTACGCAAGCATATAATGATTACGCAACTGCTTTACGAGCAAATGTTATGTCTGAGGCTAAAAAAAGGCTTGCGGACGATGCAGCTAGTACTCTCATTAAATTGCAAAAGGAATATGGTGAGGTATGCAAGCAAATCGAAAATGAAAAATTTGATTTACCCAACGGGTTTATGGGCGTTGGTGTTAATGTAGAAAGTGTTGCAGAAGACATTTTGTTGGGTAGGAAGAAAGAACTTGAAGAGGCAATAACAGAAGCCAATTCTATAATTGATGAGTATATTAATTATAATGCTTCTTTTTTAAATAAAACAAACGCTAATTCGAGCACATCAATCCCATCAAATACCGAAACTGCCAAAACCGGTGACTTCATCGACGTCGAAGCCGAGAAGAAAAAATTTAAGTCCGCACGGGACGAGTTCAAGAAGGAATACGAACTCGGCGAGATCGACGCCGCCGCCTATTACAGCAAGCTCGAATCGCTCCGGGACAAGTACCTCAGCAATGCCGTTGAGTCCGACGAGTGGCACGACGCTACCCTTGAGATAAAGAAGTACCGCGACCAGCTGACAGATGAGCAGAAAAAGGCGTACGAGAAGCAGCTTGAAGCCCAGAAGAAAGCCGACGATGAAGCCAAAAAGCAGGCTGAGAAAGCAGCCCAGGAAGCAGCCGCAGCCCGCAAACAGGCGTACACCAACGAGAAATCCGAGCTGGAATTTCAGCTGAAAACCAAAAAGATCACCGAAAAGGAATATTACGCAGCCCTGGACAAGATCCGGGACAAGTACCTTGACAAGAACACCTCGGAATGGCGCAGCGCCTACCTCGAAACCTACGAATACAACCAGAAGATAGTCCAGGCGAACAAGGACGCTCTGGAGAAGCTGCTCAGCGATACCAGCGATTCCACGCTGACCGCTCTGGAAAAGATCACGTCCGCGCGGGACAGCCTGACCGCCAAGCTTACGGATTTCAACAAGACCTTTGAAAAGGTAACTGAAACCATTCCTGAAACCGTCGCTGTCAAGGGTGATTTCACCATCACCACCGCCGAGCACGACGAGGAATCCTACAAAATGGGAGCCGACAGCATTGAGGATAACATCAGGGTTCTGGAAAAGTACGGGGACATGCTGGACGCGCTCAAAGCCCGCGGCGCTGACGAAAGCACGCTCAGCTCGATACTGGACATGGATATCGAAGAGGGCATGAAGTTTGGTGCGAAGCTCCTGCAGATGTCGGATTCCGAGTGGAACGGCTATTTTGCCAGCCTTGAAAAGCTTAATCAGACTGCTGCAGAAATTTCTAAAAAGTACTACCAGAATCAGGTCGATGATTTAAAAGAGAATTTCGTGGACAAGCTCCGCAGCGTGTTCACCGGAATGAACAGCGACATGTATCAGGTCGGGATTGATTCCGCAAAGGAATTCGTCAAGGGCTGGAACGAAAAAATGGGCACCACCGACCTTACCCTCGGCGATATCATGAACTCGGTCAAGGGCGGCACCATGGCGACTGCTCCGACAGCCGCAAAGTCCATGTCCGTGCTCGATATCGTCAAACTTCCGTCGGATATTCCCTCGCTCAAAGCGAATATCCCGATATACATCGGCACGCAGAAGCTGGTAGACCTTATCGTTGACCTTACCAACGGAAAGATAATCCAGACCGGAAAAAACGTCCTTATGACATGAGAGGTGATGAAAAATGATGTGGTGGAACGATATTCCGCTGCCGGTTCCGTCCCCGGGAATATCCTACGATTACCGCATTATCGAGGGAACAAACAGCGGACAGACCCTCGGTGGTACCTATTCCAAAAAGATAATCGCACGCAAGGAAGATCTTTCCGTGAACTGGGAAAACCTTTCCGCAGAGGAATGCGCGGTGATCGGTATTATCAACAACAGCACCTACGGGGATCTGACGTACTACAGTCCCGCTGCCAAAAGGTACGTTACAAAAACAATGCACGTCGAAAATCACACCGAAGAAATATCCGAAGCGGCTCTGGACAGCGGAAGAATGAGCGGCTCGTTCAATGTTTCGGTGCAGTTTAAGGAGCGTTAAAGGAGGTTTAAAAATGTATTCGCTGACTTTTTCAAAAGCAGGTCGTGAGGATATAGTCCTGACTGAGGACGACCTCTTCGACTTCCACTATGAAGCAAGCTGCTTTTCCGGAGAAAGCTTCGAACTCGGAGGCGTGAATGCTGCAAAGCTGTATCTTCTCATTGATAATAATACGCAGCGCTTTTCCCGCGGGACTTTCGCGAACGCCCGTATAAAGCTGGAGATCGACGGCGAGTTCATCGGGAATTTCACAGCGGAGCTTCCGAAGCGCCGGAACGGCGTGATCGAGCTTACGGCATATGATGATATGATAAAGCTTGATGTGGAATACCCGTCGGACTATCAGTTCCCGCAGGTGTTCTGGAACGTGTACGCACAGTGCGCGTTCGAAGCGGGGCTTGCTCCCGATACGTCGCTGGATAACGTCGTCCTCAACGGCGTCTGGAACAACGGAATAATCTCGCATGAATACACCGACTACATCTACGCGAATTCCTGCAGGAAGCTTGTTTCCGGCATGGCTGAATGGAACGGTGGATATGCCCGCATCAACGACGATGGAAAGCTGCAGATCGACAAGTTCTCAAAAACTGTGACGAAGCAGTATTCCTCCGGCGACCTGATGGAATTCGACTACAGCGACGAAACTGTGACGTTCTCAAAAATCAAATCCTCGCAGAAAAACAAGACCTACGAAAAGGGCACGGACGACGGCTACACGCTTGTAATAAACAACCAGTACATAAGCTACGGGCTTGAGGACGGCGCTTTTGAGCAGTATTTTGACCTGCTCTATGAGTATTACAGCGGATTTTCCCTGACGCCGATGAGCTTCACCCTTGCAGACCCTGACTTCGACCTGAAAATCGGAGACCGCATCGAGGTTTACGACGAGGAGGAAAACGTCACTGTAACAGGAAACGTTTCAAAAATAGAGATCGACGGGAACTGTTCCATGACCGTCACCTGTGGGGGCTTCGAGAACGTATCCAGCGCCAGCAACTACACCCCGACCTCTTTCAGCCAGATGCAGCAGAGCAAGCAGTCCGCAATCAACGAGCCTGGAATAGCCACAAAGCTTGTAAATACGCCGACAGAAGCATATCCGCAAAAGTTTTCGATGGTTTTAGGTAAGGGAAGCGGTGCTGGGAATGTTCAAATATATGATAATTGGTCAGATACACCCGTTGAAATGGGAGAAATGGCATTTGGAGGAACATTCTTCGGTATTCAGGCAGGCAACGCATACATGAGCGTTGATAATGATACTGTCACGGTCAGAGGGAACAACTTTAATCTGGAGATAAACAATTCCAGCGGCTCGAAAACTCTGAACTATTACTACGGAAACACGATAGCGTATAAGCGAAATCCGCTGCTGAAAATGGTGATGACAGACACATATGTTGAAATCACCATGGGCAGGCAGTCTGACGGAAGTCAGGGCAAGCTGAAGCTTGCTGCGAACGGACTGTACTTCAACGGAAAAAAGGTACTCACGGAATAAGGAGGAAATATGAGCGAACTCACTATCACCCTCGCAGGCAGCGAGGAAAAGGCAGAATTCAGCGGAAGCAACGCATGGCTCCGCAACGACAGCACGGACACTGTTTATGCAGCGAAAACCGCTGGGATTTCCGCAGGCGCGGACGGCGTGGTTGCCGTTCCCGCGGGGCAGTCTGCTCCGGTTTACGGCGCGAATGGAACGGTGTACTTACTCGGTACAGGTTCCGTGCAGCTTATCGGCAGCGATTACAGCACGAACCCTTTTAAGACTTCCGCACAGTCCGGCGGCTCGGGTGCGGATAGCGTGGCAAGAGCCGCTATTTCGGCGCACGCGGGGAACACCGATATTCACGTCACCGCCACTGAAAAGGCTATATGGAACGACAAGGCGGATTTGAACCAAACTTTACGCAATTTAACATTTTGGTCAGAAGGTGATATCAAGGACAAATCTCTGGCAAGCGCGTCCGGGTTCGTTTTTGTCGGAAACGAAGTAACCGGTATGCCGTATGACAACACATATTGGTTTGCTTCCATTGAACACACCACAAATCACTGCAAAATCACAGCGACGGACATCAACAATCATCGTAAAACATTCAATATAGTGTACAATGATACTTTAAGCAAGTGGGACGAGTGGATTAATATTGCCGACGGCGGCAACGCCGACACCCTTAACGGACTTCACGCGAATGAGATAGCAAGCAATCCGAACCTGCTGATAAATCCAAATTTCAAGATTAATCAGCGCGGCAGCGACGAATATAGCTCGGAAGATTATTGCGTTGACGGGTGGCGAATTTACAAGGACGGAAAGGTCACCAAGACCGATAGCGGTATCGTCATATCGCTTAAAGACGGCGCCACAACTAACGGAATTCTGTATCAGAAAAATGAAGTGCTTGCTGATTATGTTGGCAAGGAAATTACGCTCAGCGTAAGCGTTGATGGCACAATGTATTCCGGAAATATCGTAGTGCCGGCAAGCGGCGCGTCCGCTAAAACGGTCATGACCCCGCACGGAGAATGGTACCTGTACCACTTGTCCAACAACATTATTCAGGTCGCCTGCCTTGTGAGAGAAGCGAACACTGATGTCGTCAACTGGGTAAAAGTAGAAATCGGCAGCGTCGCAACGCAGTTCGTTCCACCCGACCCGGCGACGGAACTTGCGAAGTGCCAGAGGTATCTGACAGTGCTCCCCAGCGGGCGGTATGGTCGCGCGGTATTTGTCGGCACAAATGCAATGCAATTCGAGTGCGATCTGCCTGTGACTATGCGCATTAAACCGACGGTCGTTTCCGGCACATTCGGGACGATAGCGCTAAATCAGTCCAGTACGTCGCAGGCGGTCACGGATTACACCACCGAGATATTATCGCTAAAAAACAACTTGCTGCTGTTACAGCTCAGCAAAACTAACGGTGCAAGCGACTGCGCTCTGTTTGCTACCGATAAGATTTTACTTTCGGCGGAATTATAAGGGGGATTTATGGACGATTATATTGTGTATGCGCAAACGGACGAAAACGGCGTTATCACCGCAATCAACTCCAGCGCGTTTATTTCCGGAGAGGGCTGGGCAGAAATTGACTGCGGGACTGGCGACATATACCACCACGCCCAGAGCAGCTACCTGGAACAGGGACTTACGGACGGGGACGGTATCTACAACTACAGGCTCGCTGATGGCAAGATAGTTCTGCGTTCCGATGAGGAAAAAGCGCCGGAACGTGCTAGAATTTCGGCAGCGGTCGAAATCGCGGAATTAAAGCGTAAACTCGCAGAAACCGACTACATTTCCGCAAAAATCGCGGAAGGTGCGGCGACCCGCGAGGAATACGCGGAAAAGCTGGCTGAACGCGCTTCCTGGCGGGCACGGATAAATGAACTGGCTGAATTAATTAAGGAGGAACAATCATGAAAATCAACTGGAAGAGAAAGCTTACATCGCGCAAGCTGTGGGTAGCAACTGCAGGATTTGTCGCAGGACTTATCATAGCGCTTGGAGGCAGCCAGGGAACGGCAGAAACCGTTTCAGGGTGCATAATGTCCGGCGCCGCAGTTGTAGGTTACGTTATCGGAGAGGGGCTCACTGATGCCGCTCATAAGGAGGATAATGATGGCTAAATACGCAGGTGTCGACCTTTCCCGTTGGAACGGCGCCGTTGATTTCAAAAAGCTGAAATCTGGAAAGATACTCGGAAGTCCCGTGAAATTCGTCATGCTTCGGCTTGGTTATGGCACTAAACTTGATGACAGGTTCAGGCAGTACTATACGGCTGCAAAGTCAGCAGGGCTGCATATTGGCGTGTACTTATACAGTATTGCAGATACTGTGTCGGCTGCGCGTTCCGAAGCCGACTGGGCGCTTGAGCAGCTCAAGGGGCTTGATATTGATTACCCCGTCGCTTTTGATTTTGAGCACAAGGCAGTACTTGACAAGAAGCTTTCCAAAGAGCAGTACACGGCGATTTGCAGGGCTTTTCTTGACCGTATTCGCAAGGGTGGTTATTACCCGATTTTATACACTGCTCCGGTGGTGATAAAAGGGTATTTAGATCTTGAAAAGCTTTCAGACTACGACCTGTGGCTTGCACAGTACACTCATTCAGGAACTGAGCAGCAGTACGAGCAGACGATGTGGCAGTTCTCGGTCGCTGGCGGCGTGAACGACTACAACAAGGTCGGCAAGGTGCCTGGCGTTTCCGGCGACTGCGACTGCAACTGGAGCTATGTGGGCTATGCCGCAAAGATAAAGCGGCTGGGTCTCAACGGCAAGAAGCAGGTTCGCCTGACTGCGGAAGTTTCAGTTGAAGCGAGCAAGGCTGACAAGGTTGCAGCAGAACTTAAAGCACTCGGCTGCACGGTCAAAATCAGCACATAATAATTACAGCCTCGGAGTTTTCCGGGGCTGTTTTTCTTTTAAATGGCAGTTAAGCGGGCTTTAATTATCGTTTTATCGTTTTTGTAGAGAATGCACAAAAGCACAGTTCTAGCTGATAAATCACTGGTAAAGGGCTATGCTACTGAACGATTTGCGCTTAAAATGGCTTTGTAATGCCGATTATCGCGTTTTTACGAAAATGAGATTTTTGTATTTTGCTTGTCAGTTTTTCGCGTTTTGCGTGGCAGACTACAAAAATGAATGTTACTAATTATGGCATATGTGTTTTTTGTGCGAAACTAGGTGGGTCGATTTTGTTTTATTCAGCGTTTCACTAAGAAAGGAGATACGTATGTTCAACAACCAGCGTTATGCCACAAAAGGCATAACAAGCACCGTGCCGCTCGTGACGCAGATAATTCTCTGGGATTGCATCGACAGCATGAAAATCGAACGCAAGGACTACCTGCAAGTTTTCAAACTCGTCGCAAATGGCAGCAATCAGCAGGTAACGCATACCCAGGAAAAACCGCCCTACGAGCGCACATTCACATTCCCCACAGACGACCCCATCACAGCGAAAATCTTCGTCATAGACGACGAAACCCACACAACCATGCTTTTGGCAGAGGAATATTAAGGAGGAAAATCATGACACCAAACGAAACCACACGCCCCGTTTGCAGCTGCTGCGGAGCAATAATTGAGAACGATGACTACTACGAATTCGACGGCAGCATACTCTGCGATGACTGCTACCACACTGAAACCGTCGAGTGTTCCCACTGCGGCGACAGGATCTGGTCGGACGACAACGCAGGCTCGGACAGTACACCGCTCTGCAATACCTGCTACGACGACTATTACACGACCTGCGAATGCTGCGGCAGAATCATTCATCGGGACTACGCCAACTACGA
>ULTX01061516.1_pt1 | contig 13734 bp, 7 predicted proteins | sample 1958041 | NCBI WGS metagenome assembly ULTX01 (sample SAMEA4835747, study PRJEB28245) | human gut metagenome | biome: gut microbiome; material: fecal sample | place: Denmark | collected 2008
CGCAAAGGGGGATGGAGACTGCACAGAACAACAGGCTGACTGCCTTATGCCGGAATACCCAGTCGACTCCGGCATCGTAGAAGCGATCCAATGTATGTTCCTTCAGCGGATTGGGGATGCGAACCCGACTGAGCCACGACTTCTGGTGCAGCTTTGTCCCATAAGCCAGCGAATAGAGAACGGGCAGCAACAGGATGCCCGTGAAATAGGACACAAGCAAACCTGCCGTTACGGCAAACGCCTGATCGTAGAACAGGACACCGGCGATGCCGCTCATGAATATCAGCGGGACGAACACCGCCACCGTCGTCAGCGACGAACTCAGCATGGGCGTGATGACTTCACTGGCTCCGGCGATGCAGGCACGGTGCAGGGTAAAGCCCCGCTCGCGGTACTGCGAGATGTTTTCGGTGACAATGATGCTGTTGTCCACCATCATACCCTGCGCCAGTATCAGTCCGGACAGCGAAATGATGTTGAGCGACATGTTGAACAGGTAGAAGACCAGAAAGCAGACTATCAGCGACACCACCATACTCAGCCCGATGATGAGCGGCGAACGCACGTCGCCCAAGAACAATACCGCCACAATGCAGATGAACAGGAAGCCCAATGACAGGTTCTGTTGCAGGTTGTCGATGGTGTAGTCCAGCAGTTCCGTCTGGTTGCGGCTGATGCTGAAGTCGATTTCGGGATAGACCCAGCGGAAATAATTCATCACGCCGTTCACCGCTTCCTTCATCTTGTCCATATTCTCGTCGGCCTGCTTGATGACGGACAGCGTCACGGCGCGCTTGCCGTTGCTGACCGACAGTCCCCGCTCATCGACCGGCACAATGCCTACCTGGCAGAAGTCACCCAATCGGACGATGCGGTCGCCCTTACGCAGCAGGATGTTTCTGACGTCTTCCTCGGTGCGCAGCAGGGTCGAGAACTTGATGCTGTATTCGTAATATCCGTCGCGCACGCTCATGCTGCCCGGCTCTACGTTGTTCTGCGACAAGGCGCTCTCGATGTCGCCTATCGTCAGTCCCAGCACAGCCAGCTTGGCCGGATCGGGAACAATGCTCACTTCTTTCTCTACCAGTCCGGTCACGTCGACCATTGCCACTTCGGGCAGCTGTTCGATGCGTCTTCTGATTACGTTTTCGGCAAACTCGCACAAATCCAGAAAACGGTCGTCGGCCTGCATGTTTCCGGTACTGTCGTCCTTCAACGTCAGGTTCAGATAGAAAACGGGGATGTCCGTCGCGCTTGCCTTCACCACCTTGGGCCGGTCCGTATCCTTCGGCAGATAGTTCATGGCTGCGTCTATCTTCTCGTTCACCTCGATGAAAGCCAGGTCGGTATTGGTGCCGTAGTCGAAGCTCAGCCGGATGATGCCGGCACCATCCCGGGTCTCGCTGCTCATGTCCCTCAGTTTCGAGACTTGCACCAACTGTTGGCGCAGGGGTCTTACCACCGTATTCTCCAGTTCGCGCGCCGACGTGTTGGGTACCGACACCTGCACGGTAATTTCGGGTATGGCGATGTCGGGCAGCAACGACACGGGCAAAGTAGAATAAGTCACCAGCCCCACGATGAAGCATGCCGCGAATGCCATCAGCACGGCAATGGGCCGCTGTATCAAAAACTTTATCATAACCCTCTCAGTCTTGTCCTGTTACTACTTTGTTTCCTCTACTACGGTGACGGGCGCTTCATGAGCCAGATTCACGTTGCCGGTGGCTATCACCAAGTCGCCTTCTTTGATTTCTTCACCCACCAGCGTATAGCTGTCCGAGTTTTCAAGCTGTGTCTGCACATAGTTCCATATCGCCATATCGTTCTTCAGCGTAAACACCACCTGCTTGCCCGAGCGCAGCACCAGCGCACTCTTCGGTATCACCAACTGGTCGGGCAGTTCGCGGCGTACCTTCACCCGCACGTTCATTCCGCTGAACAGTTCGCCTCGGCTTGCCACCGTTGCTTTCACGTTCACCATGCCTTTTTCATCTACCAGGGGATTGATTTCCGAGATGCGTCCTTCGTATTTGGCTCCGGGATTGGCATAAGGCGACACCGTCACCCGATCGTCCTGCTTAATCAGGGGCAATTCATTTTCCAGCACCGTAAAGTCCACTTCCATCCGGTTGGAACCGATCACCGTACAGAAGGCATCGGCAGTCGACACCCTGTTATAAGGCTTTGCAAAAAGATTGGCCACCACCCCGTCGAAAGGTGCCCGCAGCGTGGCATGCTCTTCTTCGTAGCGTGCTATTTCGTATTGATAAAGAGCCTGGTCGTAGCCGCTTTTCACCTTGGCCAACCGCATGACGTCGGCGGGCACACTGGCCGTATCGCCTACAGCATATCCCTGCCCTATCAGTACGTCCTGCAATTCCAGTTTGGCTTTTGCCAGCGCGTCAGTTGCCTGAGCCGTCTTATTCTGCAGAAGGAAAGGGTCCAGTTCGGCCAGTGGCTGATCCTTTTTCACACGTGTTCCGTTTTTCACATATATTTTTGCCACCACTCCTCCGGTTTCGAAATTCAGGGCTGCTTCTTCTGCCGCTTTCATTTTGCCGTTGCTCACCAGTTCGTGATAGAAGGTCTGTCGTTTCAGAGGCACCACCGTCACTTCAGTTTTCTTGTCCGGCAGCACGGTATTCACTCCCTCTTCCTCCACAGTTTTTTCCTTACCGGCTTCCGAACACGCTCCCAACAGGAAAGGAAGCATTCCACAAAACACGCAAGTGTAAAAAAGTATTTTCATCGTATTATTACAGTTATTCGTTTTTCTATTCTATTATATTCTCGGTTATCTTACTCGGCATTTATCCGCATTTCCAATCATGCCCAAAAGTAGGCAAAGTTTCGATGTTTGCAAACAAATCTGACTGACAAAAACTGACAATCCTCATTCACAGCATCTTACCTGTATTTGATGTTACGAAATTGTAACTCCATGAAACAAATACATACCCTTATGACAGATTTTTACCCCATTCTTTTACCCCAAAATCCGCATTTTCCCCGCAATATCCTGTAAAAAGACTCACAATGCAAGGAATTTTGACTGGCAGTTCCGACCAATGTGACTTCAGAAACCCAACCGACCCGCCTAAGGATGAAGCTTTGTATCCTAAGCCGACTGCCGGCTGACTGCGCCTTACGCTCTTCAGAGGAACTTGAGTTACACATCCAACTTAAAGGAATAACACATCACACACGCACTACTTCCCCCCGCCCACGGGCAACCTGTACAAGTTATCATCATCCGTAAACTTCTTCAGATAGAAAACGCCATCGACCAATACGCCCTCTAAATACAGCGCATCCAACTTCAAACGTTTCACGGCTTTTCCTTCCCAAGTATAAATATCGATATAGGTTTCTTTTCCCGGCCTGTCCGTATCCTGGTTCAACATATAGAAACAGGCATCATCCGCATTGATCTGTTTCATGTAACAGGCACCGTCTTTCATCGGATTTTCGGGAGAACCTCCTTTGTAATTGATTATAAAGAGCGGAAGAATCTTCATACGCTCTGTGTCAATCCGATACACTTCTATCTGATTGAAACGTATTCTTCCCACAACCAATTTATCCTGATAGACACAAAAGGTAAGGTCGTAAGGCATGGACTTGTCCTCAAAATAGCCTTCGTCCACTCCTATGCGGTCGTATATTTCACCGGAAGCCACATTCAACAATTCAACTCCCGTCTCATGCGGAAGCGCTTTGTAGCCACAATACAACGTATCGTTGAGGGCGTGAAGGCGCTGATATCCTCCTGCTAAAGTTTTCTTATTCATCCGGAGCCTTTTGCAGGACAAACTGTCTTTCCCGTCCCATAGATATGTCCTTATTTCGTTATCGTTCCATATTCTGAATGCTCTGCTCTTTTGCCCGCCAACCAGATTGGCCGTAGTCAGAAAATCGTCAGGGCCGTTTCCTATCTGCCCGAAAGAGAAATAATGCCTACTGTCCGAAAGATCCCACAATGCAAAGCAAGGTTCCATCTTATCATTCTGCAACAGGATAAAAGAATCTCCCGCCTGCATGTACTCAATGTTGCACAAAGTAGGCAACGGCACAGCTTGCGGCGTCACCGCCTCCGTCTTGCTTTCCCAGTCTATGGCATCGATATTCTGACTGTCTTTCTGGCTTTTTCCGTTACAGGACGCCAAGAGGAAAAGGCATAATACCACCCCATAAATCTTCTTCATACAGTTCATGTTTGATATTATCATTTAAAATAATACAGGCAAACAATCGGATTCCCCACATTATTGGCCCACTCGATCATCCGTTTCGGCAGTTCCTCCAGTTGCTTGTCGGGATGAATTTTGAGATAATCTTCCAAAACTATCAGATGGTTTACCGATACATGGCCTACTAAAAGCTCTTCGGAAGCTTCCACCGGAAACATCTGGCAACCCAGCAAATCGTCATTGAACCATCCGGCATAGAGCTGCGAAGTCTGCTTATCGAACAATATGTCTTTCGGCTGCTCTTTTACATATGCCTGGATATAGAAGTAGCGGCTGTTTTCCCAGCAACTGTTGAATCCATACACCGGCCAATGTTTCTTCACGGCATCGAACAAATTCATCCTGGGCAATACCTCTTCCGGAAAATCCTCGGGAGGATTGTCCGCGCCAAAGTCCAGCGTATATTTCACCTCTAACGAATCGGCAGAAAGGACACGATAGACTTTGTTCGACAGAGGCTGGAAAAACAGAACTTCCCCGCTACCCGGCAAACGGGTAAAGGCCCTCTTCTGCTGGAAAGAAGGAAGGAGCTGACCTCCCAAACGGGCATAACCTGTCAACAGGATCCGCGTCCGGCCATCTTCTTCCCGCCAGGTTTCCAGCAAGGAAGATACATCCTGTTCAGAAGCCTTTGCATTTTGGGTATAGACAGCATAGGATCGGTCAGGCAGCAGCGCCAGTTCCACTCCCCGGCTTTCCACCTGCTGTTCGCGTACGAATTTTCCGTCCAGCGAGAAATACATCAGCTTAGGCGGATAGGTCAGAAGACAGATCAGACTGTCCGCCTCGGAAACCTCTAATCCGCGGACAGACTGATATTCCTCCCTACCCTGACCGCGGCGGTTGATACGAACCTTGCCTTTCCCCTGACGGTCGAAAACGAACACTTCATTGTCGCAAAGCACAAAAAAGCGGTCGAACGCATAACGCAGCTGTTCGACCTCGGACAACAGAAAATTGTCCGCCGTATCCAACGGAACAATTTCCACTCTCGAAAACAAATCGGAATACTTCAGTTCCAAAGGCTGTGCCTGATCGCACGCCAGCACAGTGCCCGAAGGCTGCGCTTCCTCACCACCTCTTTTTCCGGCAGAAGAACACGATGCCAACAACAGACACGCCACAATTACAATCCAGTGTTTCATCACAAAGTATTATTTTAAGTTTCACAAATGCTCAACTTATCAGTTGACACGGCTTCAGTCAACAAGGCTACAAGGCCGGAACGCCCTGCCTGATAAGCTGAAAATCGACGAAGTCAAAGTTGAGTGATACCACCCCGTCATCCCGAGCATTGCGTTTTAATGACAACTCTTCTATTTTGACAGCCTCAAATATAACAGATTTTCTTTTGACAGGAATACGGGAAAAACAACTTTTTATACAACAAAAACGACTTTTGTTTCCTCATTTCGTACCTAAGCCGGATGCCGTGCCAAGAAAAAAGAACAGCCGGCTGCAGGATACAAGCAGACAGATCGGAAGAGACTGCAACTCTTCGCACCGCTTCTATCCCGCAGCCGGCTATTATTTATACCGGACAACGTAGAAGAGAAACCTTATTCCTCTTCGGCAAACATCGGATCCCAGGCAGGCAACTTGATCGGCTCCTGACGGAAGAGTTTCATCACCTTTTCGGGTACATACTTCGTCTCGACCACTAAGCGGAACATATATTCGTCAAACCAGCGGTCGGTCATGATGAGGTGTCCTTGCCAGCCGCTCGACGGTCCCCAGCTGTTCTCCACCAACCACTTCACGGGCTTGCCGTCCTTGTCAAGATCGACACCGGCCAAGGTCATGGCGTGGCTCGATCCGCTGGAGAAGGTGGCGATGCGCTGCTTCTTGTCCATGCCGAAGGTAACGCCCATCAGCGAAGCGTAGTCGTAATTGTTCACGTCCAGCAGGCCGCGCTCGGAGTTGAGTTGCTGCCCCACGTCGCACGAGAAGTACATCATCGTACTGTCCTTCAGCGAAGCAATGGCCATCTGCTTGATATCTTCAATGGGCAGGTTGACGTACGTCCAGTTGCGTCCGTCGTAACGGTGGCGGTCGTAGTCTATCTCGTAAGTCTTATAGTATTCGCGCGTAGGGTCGTTCATCAGCATCACATAGTCGGTCAGCAGCTTGGTGTCGCCATACTTCTGGAGGAAGGTCATCGGCGTGTGGTGCTCCGTTTCTACCGGATTGCCCTTGGCATCCTTGCGCACATAGTCGAACTCGGCAGGCGGCATGCCTAAGTTGAGCACCAGCATGCGATAGACAGTGCCCAGCATGGCAGTCTTCTCCCGCTCCAGCTCGTCGGCCTTGGCGCCACGTGCCACCATGTCGCGCAGTTGCAGGCCGTACTCCTTCAGCTTCAGGCCGATGAGCGATGCCATACGCGAGGTGTTCGAGCTGCTGTTTGTCTCGGGCATGGCCTCGGCAGGCACCAGTCCGTACTTCGACACGATGTCGGCCACTCCCGTAAACGTGCCGCCGTCGCTCAGCGGATGCTTGAAGAGCCACTCCACTGTCTGGTCGCTCATGGGCAACTTGCCGGTGTCGATGACGCCCTGCAGGAAGAGGTTCGACTTCTCTAACTGATCCCAGAAGAAAGGATAGACTTCGGAAAACTCGAACGACGGGAAGCCGAAACGTGCCATCGTCTTGGCACGCATCACGTTCAGCCCCGTAAACAGCCAGCAACGACCGGACGACTTCTGGTCGGTGATGCCGCTGGACTTGACACGAACCGAGAAGTGTGTGTCCATACCTTTCATATTCTCCTGGTTCAGGGCCAGACGACGGATATCGTTGTTGCCGATGGCATTGCGTAGTGCCTTGTCGGCAGGTGTCCCCTGATAACTTTGACGAATCTGTTCGAGCATAGAAGGACTGATTCCTCCTTCACCGCCTCCCTGCGCACTGGCCGAAAGAAAAGCCGTCGTGGCGAGAACAAATACAGATAACAAATGTTTTTTCATAACGATCGAAACTGTTTTTATTGTTGATAAAATACGATGATTAATGGTAAATGGTCAATGATTAATGGTGAATGGTTAATGGTCAATGGTGAATAGCCTAAGAAATTCTTCATTCTTAATTCTTAATTCTTCATTCTTCATTTTTCTCCATTCTTCATTTATCAAAAGCCCTCCCAAGCTGACAAATATAACACCTTTTTTGAAAAATTTAGTATTGTCTTTAGAATAATTGTCCATTTATAAGGAAACTGATTCAAATAAAATAGTTTTCTTTGCACCCTCATTCGTACGATATGAAGAAATTTATCCTGAGCTTGATAGCCCTGCTGGCACTGACCAGCCTTTTGCCTGCACAAGAAGTGCAGACAGACTCTGTAAAGACCGAAGACAGCCACGCACTGACCCGTAAAGAACTGCATAAGCAAAAAGTGGCGCGACGCAATCTGCACTACAACATTCTGGGCGGTCCCAGCTATACCCCCGACTTTGGAGCCGTATTGGGAGGAAGCGCATTGCTGACTTTCCGCATGAACCCCAGCGACACCACCCAGCAACGTTCAGTAGTCCCCATGGCACTTGCTTTCATGTTCAACGGCGGCATCAACCTCTTTTCCAAGCCACAGCTCTTCTTCAAGGGCGACCGTTTCCGCATCTTCGGTAAGTTCTCGTACAAGAATACGCAGGAGAATTTCTACGGCTTAGGCTATACCACCAACCGCGACTATGTGCGTAGCGACACCACCAGCCAGTACCGTTACAGCGGCATACAGGTGAATCCGTGGTTCCTCTTCCGTCTGGGTGAAAGCAACTTCTTTGCCGGACCGCAGATCGACATCAATTACGACCACCTGACCGATCCAGCCAAACACCTCGTCAACGAGCCTACCTACCAGGCAGCCGGCGGAACCGACAAGGGCTATAAACAGCTCAGCTCGGGTATCGGCTTCCTGCTGACCTACGACAGCCGCGACGTACCTGCCAATGCCTACACCGGCCTTTATCTGGACGTACGTGGCATGGCCTACTCGAAAATCATCGGAAGCGACCAGAACTTCTACCGGCTGGAGATAGACTACCGCCAGTACAAGCCTCTGGGCAACCGGAAAGTGTTGGCCTGGACCGTACAGACCAAAAACGTATTCGGCAACGTGCCCCTTACGCAATATGCCCTCACAGGTACTCCTTTCGACCTGCGCGGCTACTACATGGGACAATACCGCGACTATTCATCGCACGTCGTACTGGCCGAATACCGCCAGATGATCAACACCGACCAAAGCAACTGGTTCAAACGCGTCCTGCATCGGTTAGGATTCGTGGCATGGACCGGATGCGGCTTCATGGGTCCTACGATGGGCAAAATAGAAGGTGTCCTTCCCAATTACGGCGTCGGACTGCGCATCGAAGTACAGCCCCGTATGAACGTACGCCTGGATCTCGGAAAGAACACCGTCAACAATCAGACTCTCTTCTATTTCAATATGACGGAAGCCTTCTGATTTGAAGGAGAATGAAGAACTTATTAAATGGAGAATTGATAATGGATAATTGAGAATGAGTTTGCGCGTGTTCATTCTTCATTATCCATTATCCATTCTCCATTCTCAATTATCTTAGGTATCGGCTTTAACTTCTATAACTCCTATAACTCCTATAACTCCTAAGGACAATCTCCTTACGCCGGTTCTTCCCCGCGCTCGATATAAGCCAGCACGTCGCCTTTCTTCACATAGCTGCCCTGCTTGGCACATACCTCGATGATGCGTCCGCTGAAGTTGGCCGTCACCTTGTCGTGCGTTCCCCACGGCGTGGTGATGTAGCAGAAGGTATCGTCGGGCTCGTACTTGTGACCGGGCTCGGGTGGCATGGACGGGTTGGTCACATCTATTTCCCAAATCACCGTTCCCTTCGCCGGTGCCGTGATAGGCTCTGCCTTGGCACGCTTCAGTTTCTTCACATCTTCGTCCGAGAAGCCTTTGCCCAGCAAGGCCGATTCCTTGGCACGCTGCAGGTCGGTCTCGAAACGTTTGCGGGCCACGCCCGACTTATAGTCGCGATACTGGCGGTCGTGCATAGCCAGCTCGAACAGTTCTTCTTCGTCTTCGCCCACGTCCCAGCCGTTCTCCTTCATCTCCTTGCGGTACTCGTCCAGCTGGTCGGGATAGTACGATTGCGGATCGGCATCGGTAAACTCGTAGTTGTTCTTCCGGGCCAGTTCCACGATTTCCGGATCCAGCTTGCCCGGCAGACGTCCGCTCTTGCCCAGAATCATGCCCCACGTGTTGTTGTCGATCATCGTCCAGCGCTCTTCGCCCTTCACCTGCGACATGACATTCATCAGCGCCACATTTTTCACATACTGGCTGAAGGGGGTCACCAATGGCGGATAACCCAGCTTGGGCCATACGTATTCCACCTCGTCGAACAGCATCACCAGCAGGTCGTCGATGCTCAGTTCCGGTTCGCCCTTGCCTTTCAGTATCAGGTTGATGCCGGCATGCACGCCTTTCAGGTCGGCCATCATCGAGCCCATCATTCCGCCCGGCAGTCCGCACTTCAGCAGCAGCGACGACATGTGCTTGTTGCTCGGATCCATGAAGTAGCCCAGGAAGTCGTCGATGAACTCCTGCGTCAGCGAGCGGGCTTTCATGTAGGCCTTCATGTTGATGTCGGGCACCTGGAATCCCTTGTCGCGCAGCATGGCCTGCACCGAGATAACGTCGGGATGCACCTTTCCCCACGACATGGGTTCCATCGCCACGTCGATGATGTCGGCTCCGTTCTCGCACACTTCCAGGATGGAGGCCATCGACAGTCCCGGACCGCTATGGCCGTGATACTGGATGATGATATCCGGATGTTTGTCCTTGATGGCTTTTGTCAAACGTCCCAGCATGCCCGGACGTCCGATGCCTGCCATGTCCTTCAGACAGATTTCGGGAGCACCCGCCTCGATCAGCTGGTCGGCAATGGCCGCGTAATATTCCACGGTATGTACGGGCGAATGGGTGATGCAGAGCGTAGCCTGGGGAATCATGCCTGCCTCAAGCGCATACTTGATGGAAGGGATGATGTTACGCGTTTCGTTCAGTCCGCAGAAGATACGGGTGATGTCCACCCCCTGGGCATGCTTCACCTTATACATCAGCCGGCGTACGTCGGCCGGCACCGGATACATGCGCAGTGCATTCAGTCCGCGGTCCAGCATGTGGGTCTGTATGCCTGCCTCCCTGAAAGGTTTGGTAAAGGCACGCACGGCCTTATTCGGGTTCTCGCCATAAAGCAGGTTGACCTGTTCGAAAGCGCCGCCATTGGTCTCAACGCGGGCAAAGCATCCCATTTCTATAATTACCGGAGCAATGCGGACCAACTGATCCACCCGTGGCTGGTACTTTCCGGACGACTGCCACATGTCACGATAGACAAGACTGAATTTAATCTCCTTTTTCATAACGTTCGGGGAATTAAAGGTATTATTTGTTCGGTTAACTTAACATAGACAAATATAGCAGATAATTCTGACATATCGACAATAAAACAGCAGTTTTCTTTCAGTCAAAAGATATGTTATATATCATATTGTCAGCTCCTTCTTCATCCCTTCCACCCCCTTTCGGCACAGAAGCCTTATTTTTTCCGAAAAAATCGTAAAACATCTGTGATTTTTTTATAGTTTTGCCCACATACAAGGAAACAGCCTTACGGTTTTAGTTTTTGAGTTTTTGAGTTTCTAAGTTTTTTAGTTTTTAAGTTGGGAGGATACGAACACTAAAGAACGAAGAACTCCAAACTTAAGAACTTAAAAGAACTTACTCAAGTTTCGCAAGTGCGAAACTTGTAGAAGTTAAAGGAGTTAGAAGAAGTTATCGCCCGTCTTGGACGGGCTTAGGAGTTAAAAGCCAATAGAGAAGCAAACAGCTCACAATGTATCGGCTTAACTCCTTAACTCCTTGACTACAACCGATTAATAAACTTGCGAAACTTAAAGAACTTAGAAACTTAAAACTCAAAAACTTAAAAACTAAAAAACTTAAAAACTTAAAAACTTAAAAACTTAAAAACTTAAAAACTAAAAACTTATGAAATCTTTGAAATTACAGTCGATTCTTCTGCTGGCTTTCGCACTGTTGGCCCTGCCCTCCTTCGGACAAGGGCTGAAAGCCTTCAAACTGAAGAACGGTCTTTCCGTATATATATGGGAAGACAACACCAAGTCCGACGTGTATGGCATTGTAGCCTGCCGCACCGGTTCGGTCAACGACCCGGCCGAGTACACCGGTCTGGCCCACTATCTGGAACACGTCATGTTCAAGGGTACCGACAAGATCGGCGCCTTGGACTGGGAAAAGGAAAAGCCCATCTACGAACAGATCATCGCCAAGTACGATGAAATGGCCGAAGAGACCGACCCGCTGAAGAAAGAAGCCATCGGGAAAGAGATCAACGACCTGACCGTGGAAGAAGGCAAGATCAGCGTTTCCAACGAGTTTATGAACCTCATCGAAAGCATGGGCGGAAAAGGCCTGAACGCCGGTACCAGCTACGACGTCACCTACTACCACAACTCGTTCCCCCCGTACCAGATCAACAAATGGCTCGAAATCTATTCGCAGCGTTTCATCAACCCCGTATTCCGCCTGTTCCAGACCGAGCTGGAAAGCGTATATGAGGAATATAATATGTATCAGGACGACCCCGGAAGCGTACAGCGCGAGTTCATATCGAGCAAGGCATTCGAGGGACATCCCTATGCGCGCCCCATCATCGGCCTGCCCGAACACCTGAAGAGCCCGCGCCTGAGCAAGCTCATCGAGTTCTACAACAACTGGTACACCCCCGAAAACATGGTACTGATTCTGGTGGGCAACGTCAACGCACAGCAGATCAGCGGACGCATCGGCGCCACCTTCGGACGCCTGCCCAAACGCCCCACGCCCGAACGCAAGACCTATCCCGACCTCGACATACAGGGACGCAAGCAGTACACCGCCAAGGTGGGCTACTACCCCATGGTATGCCTCGCCTATAAGGGCGTGCCCTCGGGTCATCCCGACGAGAAACCGTTGGAGATAGCCATGTCGCTGCTGCACAACAGCAGCAATACCGGCACACTGGACAAGCTGACCCTGGACGGCGAACTGACCAGCTGCGATGCAGGCACCGACTTCCGCCGCGAGCAGGGACGCAACATGGTGTATGCCATCCCCCTGTACGACGAAAACCAACGCCGCTTCGAGTCGAACAAGAGCGCCGAGAAGAAAGTTCTGAAAGCCATCGAACAGATTGCCAACGGCGAATTTGAAGACTGGCAGATCGAAGCCATCAAGGCCAACATGTGCCGCGACTACGACCTGACCATGGAGTCGAACACCAACAAGGCCCTGATACTGATGCAGGCCTTCATCAACGAAGAAGACTTGGGCAAGGTGCTCAGCTACAAGGACGAAATCATGGCCATCACCACCGACGACATCAAGCGCGTGGCCAAGCAATACCTGACCGGCAACTATCTGGCCCTGTACATCGAAAAGGGCAAGACCGGCAACAGCGGAAAAATCAAGAAGCCCGGCTACAAGCCCATCGAGCCGCCCGTAGGCAAGCAGTCGCTCTACGCCCTGCAGTTCAAGAGCATGCCCATCGGACACGTCGAAGAGAAGTTCTTCGACTTTGCCGACGTACAGACCCGAAAGCTGAACGACCGCTCGAAGATGTACTATTCGGTCAACCCCGAAAACAACGTGTTCAGCCTCACCCTGCGATACGGCGTGGGCGAACGCGAGTTCCCCAAGTTAGGCATTGCCGCACAGCTGATGAACGATGCCGGCATCATGGGCGCCTACGAGCCCCAGCAGCTGAAGGAAGAACTGAGCAAGCTGAACGCCACCTGCAGCGTCAGCGCCAGCGACAACTACCTGTACATCACCATGGAGGGCTACGAAGAAACCTTGCCGCAAGCCTGCCAGCTGCTGTCGCGCCAGATCCTGATGCCGAAGCTGGACGAAAAACAGCTGACCCGTATCAAGGGTTCGCTTCTGGGCGCACGCCAGCAGCGCAAGGACAACGTGAACACCCTGTCGTCTGCCCTGATGCAGTACATGATCTATCGGGACAAGTCGAGCTTCATCGACGAGCTGACCGATAAGGAAATCTACGACCTTGCCATTTCCGAACTGACCGGCGACATCAACCGCGCCGCCAACTACGAGGCCGAAATCTTCTACTGCGGCACCCTCCCCTTCGACAACGCTTACGACATCCTCAGCAAGAACCTGCCGCTGGTAGCCAACGAACGCCCATCGACCTCGCCGCAAGACAAGCCGCTGGCTCCCGTCACCGAGAATACAGTTTACTTCCTGCCCAACTCCGACGCCGAACAGGCACAGATCTGGTTCTTCATGCCCTTGGGCCAGTACGACAAGAAGGACGACGTGCTGCGCGACGCCTTCAACCAGTACTTCTCCGGCGGCTTCAACGGATTGGTGATGAACGAAATCCGCGAGAAACGTTCCATGGCC
>ULTX01014489.1_pt1 | contig 13685 bp, 9 predicted proteins | sample 1958041 | NCBI WGS metagenome assembly ULTX01 (sample SAMEA4835747, study PRJEB28245) | human gut metagenome | biome: gut microbiome; material: fecal sample | place: Denmark | collected 2008
CCGGAAGAAAGAGGGTATTTGCCCGAACTTCCTTCGGAAATAAAGGAGCAGCTGACTGGCATGGCGAAGCGAGAGGAGATATGACAATGAACAGAAAAGATGCGACCGCCTTAAAAGCACTTGAAAACAGAATGAAATTAGTTGATAATGATATTATCGACCATAGCGACTGTGAAGAGTGCTTAGAGGAATATCTTTTTCGCTTTTCGGATGGAAACCGCGATAGGTATATTGGACTGAAAACAATTCTTCACTGTTTTGAGATTGCAAGGGAAAAAGGGATTCTGCCTGACATTCCTTCCGCATGGTGGATAAAAGCGAAAACAAGATATGATTAAAAGTAAGGAGAAGAAGCGTGGATGTTTTCAAAACAAAGCCAGGAATACCGGAAAGTTTGCACATATTGGAAGAGACCTTTACCAATGCGACAAACAAGCAGGCGCCATATTATACAGAAGGAGAGCATGGCAGAAATGCAAGATGCTTTGCTGTCTGCCCTCTATGCGATAATCCGATTCAGGTTATCGGATTATACAAAGCGCATGACGAAGGTAGAAAGCCGTACGGCAGACATTATCCGAAGGATATTTTAGATCTTGCAAATTATGATGAGGAGGCATACTATGGTTGCTATTATGCAAATCCGGATAGAAAGAAAAGCGTGATAAAACGAAAACCGGAGACTGCACGCAGCATGGCAATGTACAACCTTTTGCGAGAGCAGTTTGACCGGCTCATCTACATTTTGGAGACATCTATAGAAATAAAAATCAGTTATGCTTTTGCGGAAGAAATTCTAACGCAATATCTTTTCAATGAAGGATGGTTATTCTATGAATCAACTTATGCGAATCTTCCATGGATGCTGATTTATGCGATGCAGGCAAAACCGTTAATCAATCGCTGGATATTAAAAGGGGGTATGTTATATCAGTTCCTGCAGGAAAGCTGCAAGGCTGTTAAACTAACGGATATTCCTGACAGTAAATTTGCAAAAGTGGAAGCAAAAAATGGATTTGTTGATTTGAGCTTTTACTTATGCAATCATAAAATCGCAAAAGATGGAGAATCCATAAAGGAAACCTATAAGCTTGTAATTGTAGAGAATGATACAGTCATTTTTGAACGGGTGATTTCCGTAGAGCAGGATTTCTTGGCAAAGCTGATTGCACTCCCGCCAGAAAGAAGCAGAAGAAATCCTAAACTACAGAAAATTGCAGAAGGGTTGATGAAGAAATAATGTATCTTCATATTTTAAAGCGAGGCAGCAAAGCCCCGCTTTTTGATTGTCCGAAAGGAGGTATGCATGAGCGCAGGAGAGATTATTACGAAAATAGCACCTATGATTTTAATGGCTGCTATTACCATATGCATATGTCATGCAATTATTTTGCACGAACGAAAAGATAGAATGATGAGAGAAGTTTGCAGAATAGCGGACGGAAGGCTGTACCAATGTCTTCTCAAAATCAAACTGAAAGATGGAAAAGAGGAAGTGGCAGTCGTTGGCTATTCCAATGAGATGCATGATGTGAAATCATTCATAGAAAATTGCAAATGGATAGAGGACGAAGAGGCCGGACTTAGTATCTCAGAAGAAACAAAATGCATATATATTCCTAAAAAATCAATACAGAGGATGACAATAACGAAAGCATTAACCCCAACAGGAGATGCCCTCTTTAAGGGTGGCATAGCCGTAAAGAATACAAAAAAATGAGAGGAGGCAACATGAAGCATTCATTTCGATATTTTGATACCGAATATACTTTCGATGAATGGGTACGAAAGGAAGTCCTTAAAAACAAAGGGACAGATAATATTGTATTTACGAAAGACCTTGAAAAAATTTGTGATGAACGAAATATCAACCATAAAAACAGAGCATCGAAAGCAGAATTGTTTGATTTGTTGATGGACAACGGATTCTCCGGCGAGCAATTTACAGAAAGATTTCCTATCGGTGTCAACAGTCGGGCATTTCAGGATACTTTTGGCATCACAAATGACGATGTGAAAAGGCTCCAAAAACACGGCGCTTTAACCGTTGTCGGTAAGGAGCGATACCGGGCATTTGGCAAAAATTGCTATGCGCCGCTTTATGACCTAAAGCAGATTTGTGAGCTGACGCCGGATGATATGCAGAAGCTCTTGGAGACATATCCCAAGAGAAAAAGAATCCAGCGAAAAAAAGAAAACGAAATAGAACTATAGGAGGCACATATGAGGAAACGAATATTAGCAGCGGTGCTTGCGATGTTTGTACTAACCACATCGTCTGCATTTGCTGCTGAAAAAGAAATTACAAAAGAATACACCTTCGTGACTGACAAAGATGCAGAATTAGAATTTGCGGACGTCGGCAAGGGTGATTTATCAGAGATTCCGCTGGAAATTGAAATAGAGGGCAAAACCTACCATGCAGTTTCAGCGGATTTTTCTTTGGAGAAAAAACCGACGGAAGTCAAAAAAACATATGAGGATTTAGATAAGAAAGAAGTGCCGGAAACCATCGAAAAAGATGGCGAGGAGCTGAAGCTCATCGCCACGAAATGGACAGAAACCAAGCGTACAGCTGCGACCGGAACCAAACGATATTACGGTTACAATACGCAGCCGGAGGCTCCGGCAACAAAGGAAATTACCGCAACCTTGCCAAATGGCAAAACGATTACCGTTACCGGAAACTTCGTTGACATCAAGAGGGTAAAAGGAGATTTTACCAAGCCGTTTGAAGTAACGGCGAAATTTATCGGCGACGAAGATGTTGAAAGCTATATCTTGCCGGATGGCAGCAAGATTCCGAATGACGAATCTATCCCAGCTTTTAGGGGCTACGAGGATGTTATCTTGAAAAATTTAGGGTACAGCACGAAAAATTACCGCATAACAAGCGGAAAATGGATTTCGGACTATTACGACGAAAACGGCGAAACCTGTCGGAAAGCGAAATTCTCGGGCACTCAGCGTGGCACAGACTGGGTGGCAACTTATCGGGAAACCCTGACCGAGGACAGTGTGCAGTATGCGACCTACACCGCAGACTGTACCTACCGTTCGGATGATATGACGGTGAAAGCAACAGTGGCTTACGAGAAAGAAAGCGGAATCAATAAAACAATTCTGATGATCGCCGGAATTTTACTGGCACTTATGGTGATAGCCGGAGTCATATCAGGAATTTTAATGACAGCAAAGAAAAGAAAAAAAGAAGAGACAGAAAACGAAAGAGCCGCGAAACGGCAGAAAGGAAAAAAATTATGGTAAAACTTGTTGAATTAGGACTGTACTGGGTTGCCCAGCTTCAGACGCTGCTTTATATGCTTTGCGCGGGCGCATTAGTGATTGGAGGAATTAAGATGCTGGTGGGAGATGATGAAGACAAGGCAAAAGCCCGGAAGAATTTCAAATGGGTAGTCCTTGGTGCTATTGCGGTAGCCGGTGCAACCTACTTTGCAGATGAATTTACAAAATCAATGTCCTTTTAAGAACTACCTATATAGATTTAGGGAAGAGATGATTTTCCCTAAATCTATACCAAAGAATGCCGCAAGCGGCGGATTTTTCGGTATGGATTTAGAATTTAAGAAAAAGAGGTGAAACTTATGAGAAACATCATATTAACAAAACAAGAGGAAAAAGTGACCTATTTTGTGGATGAGGAGACGCTGACGAAAAAAGAGCTCAAAAATCTTCTTAAGGAAGAGGAAGGAGAAGAAGAGGACGATGAAGAGCCAAGAGTTTAGACAAAAAATTGCGGATGCCTTTGTAAAAAGCATAACTGAATCGCCAAAGACATGGAAGCAAACCTGGCGAGCAACGAGCAACGCACCGCGCAATGCTGTGACAAAGCGTAAATACAAAGGAATTAACCGCCTGTGGTTATACGTCAATATGCACAGGCTGGAAAGCGAGGACCCACGCTTTGTTACCTTTCAGCAGGCAAAGGATCAGGGCTGGAAAATCAAGAAAGGGGAAAAAGGAACGCCAATTGAGTATTGGTTTCCCTATGACCTCATAGAGAAAAAAACAATCACTTGGGAGAATTACGCAAAACTCAAGCCCGAAGAAAGGGAGGACTACACGCTTCTTTCTAAGTGTTTTACCGTCTTTAATGCATGTCAGATTGAAGGGATGCCGGAACTTGAAACGCCGGAAGAAAGAGATATTTCTTCCAGTGAAGTGGTTGATAAAATTTCGGAGAATATGAAAGTGCCTATCATTCATGACGGAGGCAACGAGGCATTTTATCGAATTGCAGAAGACAACATACATCTTCCGAAAAAAGAATACTTTGAAGATGATTATACATACAATGCGACTGCGCTGCATGAGTTGGCACACGCAACCGGACATGAGAAACGCCTGAATCGTGACATTGCAAATACGTTCGGCAGTGAAAACTATTCCTATGAGGAACTTGTTGCAGAGATGGCGAGCTGCTTTATGGCGGCTGAACTTCCGATAGATATGAGCCAGGAGCATTTTGAAAATCATAAAGCATATATTCAAGGATGGGCAGACGGAATTAAGGAACAGCCGGAGATTCTGATGAAAGCTGTCAAAGATGCGGAAAAAGCAGCCGATTATTTAAGTATGCAGGGTGAGCTGATGGCAGAAAAAGAATTCACAGAAAAGCACCACGGGATAAAGAAAGCAGGCGAAGTCTCCGGATGGGTAACAGAAGGAATCGATACCGCAAAGTCTCTACACATGCAAAGGAGACAAGAGAAAAAAAGATATGTGAATGATTATGTAGAAGCATTTATTAAGCACTATGATTTTACGCATCCTGAGGAGCTGAAGGGAAAGAGTATCACAGCACTTATGATGCAGCCGCTTGTTGCCCAGGGCGGTGTTTGCGAAACAAAAGAAGACTGCATGAAATGGATTGCGCAAGATCCGGAATCCGCATTCGTGTTAAACAACGCATATATTGAAGGGAAGTTTCCTGAATTTGAGGGGGTGACAGCAGAAAGCAACCCTAAGCTTTACTCTCTGATTATGATGGAAAGTGAACTTTTTAAAGGACTTATGGAATGCGATTATGTACAAAACAACTGGGAGAAAAAAATAAATTTTGACCGAAGATGTGCAAGCAGCATCTGTGAAGCGTTTGGAATATACACTCCGGAAAATGCAAGATACCGAAAAATGGATGTAAAAGGATTTGAACTGGAATGAAAAAAAGGAGGAGAGCATGGCAATCAGAAAAGAAGCCCTGGCAGCAAAAATAAAAAACACAATGCAAAATATCAATGATGAGCCGCAAGCGTTTCGGTATGTGCTGAAAAGCATTTCAAACACATACCGATATTCCTTTGAAAATCAGATGGCCATTTTTTCACAAAGAAAAGATGTCACGGCAGTTGCAAGCATGAATTTGTGGAATCGGCTGCACCGAAGTGTACAGAAAGGACATATTGGTATTCGCCTGCTAAACAGGGAAGACTTCAGCAGACAAATTTATGTATGGGACATCAATGATACAGAAGGCGAAGAAATTAAGCTGTGGCAGCTTCAAGACGCAGAAGAGACGGCCATTTCAAACGCTTTGGAACGCATCTACGGAGAAAAAGAAGAAAGTTTGGAAGAAAAAATCGGAAGAATTGTGAAAGAGGAAGCAGAAGAAATCTATATGCAAAGACTGGAAGGCTTCACAAGGAGAAAAAAAGACAGCTTAACGGAAGAATACATTGCCGCAATCGGAGACGGATTCGAGGTGGCATCGAAAATGGCAGCCTACCTATGTAAGTTACGGTGTGGTTTGGTTACTGACTGTTTGCCGCAAGACGCATTTGGCTTTTATGATATTCCAAAGCCTATCCGGGAAGACGAAGACTATTTTTATATGCTTTTTTCATCTGCGAGCGAAGCCGCATCCGGAATGCTTTCCTTCATTTCGCAGGAAGTAAAAAAGGAAATTGCAGAAAAAAGAAAAATCCAGTACAATAAAGAAAAAGAAGAGGAAAGGGGAAGAAACAATGAGAACGGCAAAGGAAATAACGGAGAAGAAGAGCTGGATGCAGATGGGCAGATACGGCCGCGCAAGGGAAGCATTTTTACAGAAAGAGAATCCGAAACTGTACAGACAGATGCTGGCGGAAGGCGTGATGCTGGAGTATCTGACGGACACGGACAAGAGCGCGCAGCAGATGAGGGAGAATATCATGAGGCAGAAGATGAAAAAAGAGGGCGTGAGCGAAGAACTGAAAGCGCAGAACCCACAGGAATGGACAGCGAAGATGAATCAAATCATGATCGAAGCGGACAGCATCGTCATGCGGGAAATGATTTTGACCTTATAAGCATAAACAATCATATCTGCAGGAAGCTGGATGAATGGCAGCAGGATACTGCAAGCTATATGCTTGGACAGTGCCTTGAGGATGAAGCTTTTTTCTGTGTAGCGGCGCGTGAAACCATTGAGGACTTTCAAGGAAAATACACCTATGAATTTGACAGAATGCCGGAACGGGAAAGAGTGCAGGATGTTCATATTTCGCATATTGCAGACCTTGCCATTGACCGAAACGAGGCAGAGGCAGAAGGATATGTTTTGCCGCAGAGAATCGAAGCAGATTTTGATATAGTAGAAGTGCAGGTAGCCAGCCGAAGTAATTATAAAGGATACCATGTTTTTGCTCAATTTAGCCGAGACAGCAGGGATAACGGGTATCAAATTTTAATGGGAAAACAAGAGAATTATCATGTCGAAGAAGGAAAAGGGCTTTACGACAATCGTGATAATTCTCTTCTTTTTATCACAGAAAACCGGCGTATGTTCGGACTACTTACTGCCGGGCGCGGCTGGGTAAAAAGCCAGCAGGAAATGATTGACATCGGTGCCTTTACCGAGGAAGACTACCGGGAGTATGCCAAGCTTGAAGCCGGGCTTTTCCGTCATTTTGAAAAGCTGCACGATAAAATGTTTTCCATTGATATTGATAACGATGCGAGTGGGGAAGCATTTTCTTATCCAAAGTGGCGTAAAGAGAGAAATATTGACCTGATTGACCGTGCGATGCGCCTGATTGATGAATACTGCATGGAAGAATTTGAGCATCATGCGGACTTTTCCGAGCCGGAAGAAGTAGGCCTTGCATGCACGGAAACATCAGACGGAAAACATGAAATTCAGGTTTCTTGTGATTTGCTTCATTTTGAAATTCGGACACAAATTGACGGAACGGTCGTTGACAAAAGAAACTATGACACTTTGCAGGAGCTGATTGATCAGGAACTTGCTTTCTTAGAATTTTCGGCATTAACACAGAATCTTCCGGAGCATGTGTGGAGGGATAAAGCCCTTCGATACTCGGTTCTAGAAGTCTATGGACGAGGCGTATATGGCATATGGGACAATCAAGAAGAAGCCTTTATCAGCATCGATGAGAAGGATATCACGACCTTTGTGACAGAAGCAGAAGCACTTGCTGCACTGAACCCACCGAAAGATATTACGCCGGAACCGGTGGACATCGGGGAGCAGATGAGCTTTATAAGTACAGAAAGCGTAAAACATACTGCGGATTTGATTACGAAGGATGATATTGACCAAATTTTGATGTATGGAAGCAACGACAATCTGGGAAGAGCAAAAATCTGTCTCGAATATATGAAAAGAAAATCCGCAGAAGAAATAACAGCGGCTCTCCCTGTTATTTATAAAGGCAGCTACGGACTTCAAACGCACGAAAAGGAAATCAGTGCAAGATATGAAAAAGAAGGAATCCGCCTTTCCATCGGAGGAGGCGTGAATGAAAAGGACTGTATCCTTCTTTCATGGAGAATGGCGGAAGATAAAATCCGCAGCATGATAGAGAAAGGCACTTTTGCAAGCAGAACCGATGTTGCCATAGCGCATGGATATGAGAAAACCTTTACTGCTGAAAGACTAATCGCAATGCGGCATGACTTATCGGATGAAGCAAAAATGCAGCACTATCTTCCGAGCGTAGAGGCAATCGAAAATCAAAAGCTTGGATGGGAAGGCAGCAAGGAGATTTTGGCAGAAAAGCTTTATGATGAATCTTTCCTGCAGGTAATCACCGAGGAATACGAGCGGTTCTATCAAGCCTACCGGGAAAACCGGGATTTACTGCGATTTTCTTTTCACAAAACAGATGCACTTCGTACGCATCTTAAGGAACTTAGCATACCGCTGACGCAGCTTTCGATGCAGGCGCAGAGCATGGCAGAGCCGGCAAGTTTTATCACCAATGATGAAATCATACACGATTTGAAACGGGGAAGTGGGTTTGCCGGAGGAAAGTACCGCATTTATCGATATTTTCAGGAAAAGCACAGTCTGAAGGAAAAAGTCGCATTTCTTTCCGGAGAATATGGCACTGGTGGACATTCCTATGCTTTTGCAGGAGAAAATCATAGCAGACAAAATCATGACAGCAAAGGCCTCGAATATCAAAAGTACGATTGTGAAACCATTAAACTTTCGTGGAGCCAGGTTGCACATCGAATTGATGAACTGATGCAAAGGGAAGACTATTTAACGGATGAGGAACTTCTTGAAATCGCAAAGGAAAAAGAGCTGCAGGAGGAAAATCCTGAAGACAAGGCAGAAGCGATAAACGCTGCTTCGCAAAGCAATTTGGCAGCAGAGGAACAAAATACGGCCGAAAACTATCATATTACAAACGAAGAGCTTGGAGACGGAAGCAAAGCGGAAAAAATACGACGAAATCTTGATGCAATTCGGACGCTGAAAGAAATTGAAAGCAGAGACGGCAGCGCGACTTTCTCTGAACAGGAGATACTCGCCGGATATGTGGGCTGGGGCGGCATTCCTGAAATTTTCGAGGAAAACCATGCACAGTATCAGGAGCTGAAAACCTTGCTTACGGATGAAGAATATACGAGTGCAAGACAGAGCGTTCTTAGTGCGTATTATACCAAGCCGGTTGTCATCGATGCGATTTATGGGATGCTGAAAAACTTCGGCTTTGACGGTGGAAATCTGTTAGAACCATCTTGCGGCGTCGGAAACTTTTTCGGAAGACTGCCGGAAACTATGAGAGAAAGCACGAATCTTTATGGAGTGGAACTTGACAGCCTTACCGCCAGACTTGCACAGATGATTTATCCGCAGGCAAAGATTATCCAAGCAGGATATGAAGAAACAAATTTTGAAGACAATTCCTTTGATATTGCCATCGGTAATGTACCGTTTGGTGATTTTGGAGTAAATGACCATGCCTATAGCAAAGAAAACTTTTTAATTCATGATTATTTCTTCGCAAAATCGCTGGATAAAGTAAGAAGCGGCGGACTGATACTGTTTATTACATCAAGCGGGACAATGGATAAGAAGTCATCAAAAGTCAGAGAGTACATTGCAAAACGTGCGAATCTTCTTGGTGCAATCCGGCTTCCAAACAGCGCATTCTCATCGAATGCAGGAACAAAGGTTACAAGTGACATTTTGGTACTGCAAAAAAAGGAAATTCCAAAAGAACCGGAGGAAAACCTTGCATGGCTGCATGTGGGAACTGATGAAAAGGGGCTTTCCTATAACCAATATTTCATTGAGCATCCGGAGATGATTGTCGGGGCGATGCAGGAAGTAACCGGTCCGTATGGAAACGCTGCTGCCTGCATTCTTTCGGACCCGGAAAGACTGAAAGAAAAACTGACAGAAGCAGTAGAGAAAATAAACGGACACTACAGCCCGATTGTTATCTTCGATGAAGATGAGGAAGAAACAAACAGTATCCCTGCAGATATTGCTATGCCGAGCTTTTCTTACTCGGTGAAGGATGGAAAACTTTTTTACAAAGAAACATCCGTTATGTATCCGGTGGATAGGGGCAGCACGGTAAACGGAAGAATCGCAGGCATGATTAAAATACGGGAAAGCTTGCGCGAACTGATTCAGGCACAGATGGAAGATAAAGACGATGGAGAAATTCATGCGCTGCAGGAAAGACTTATGGGCATCTATCAGAGCTTTGTGAAAAAGCATGGTGCAGTCAGCAGCAGGGCGAATGCACTGGCATTTCGTGATGACAGCGCCTATCCGCTGATTTGCTCGCTTGAGGAGCTGGACGAGGAAGGCAATGTAAAAAAGCTTGCAGACATTTTCCACAAACGAACCATCAGTGCAAAAAAAGAATACACAAGCGTGGCAAGTGCAAAGGATGCACTTGCTATTTCTTTGCGGGAAAAAGGATATGTGGACATTTCCTATATGCAAAGTCTTTATGATAAGAGCGAAAACGAAATGGCAAGTGAGCTTTCCGATCAGATTTTCAGAAAACCGGATTTTGAGCAGGACGTCGCGCCGCAGTATTTGACAAGAGATGAGTACCTGTCCGGCAATGTGCGGCGAAAACTTGCGGAAGCAAAAGCAGCAGATGAAGGACTGGGAGGTATCTATCAGGAAAATGTTGCAGCGCTTACCGAAGTACTTCCCAAGTGGCTGGACGGCTCTCAAATTGATGTTAGACTTGGCAGCACATGGGTACCGCCGCATATTGTCGAGGAATTTATTGCAGAACTTTTAAATGTGCAAGGCTGGGGGCGTCAGTCACTTTCTGTGACCTATAACAGCCTTTCGGGAACTTGGAATGTAGAAGGCGGATATCGATGGTCAGTCGAAGCGACAAGGACTTACGGAACAAGTAAGGCGGATGCTTACCGCATTCTCCGTGATACGCTGAATCTTCGGACGGTAACTATCACAGAAGAGGATTCAGAGGGAAGGCGCGTGACCAACTTGCAGGAAACGACACTTGCCTGTCAGAAGCAGGATATTATCAAGGACAAATTTAAACAGTGGGTTTGGAAGGATATTGACAGACGAAAGGAACTTGAAGAAATCTATAATAAGCAGTTTAACAGCGTTGTTCCGAGAAAGTATGATGGAAGTTTTCTTGACTTTCCGGGAATGAATGCGTCAATTGCCTTAAAGCCACATCAAAAAGATGCGGTAGCACGGCAGATTTTCGGTGGGAATACACTTCTCGCTCACACCGTCGGCGCAGGCAAAACTTTTGAGATGGCAACCGCTATCATGGAAAAGAAACGCCTTGGATTATGCCATAAAGCAATGCTTGTTGTGCCAAACCATCTGACAGACCAATGGGCAAATGAATTTTTACGGCTGTATCCAAACGCAAAAGTGCTTGCAACAACGAAAAAGGATTTTACACCAATGAACCGAAAGCGGTTCTGCTCAAGAATTGCAACCGGAGATTACGATGCGATTATCATCGGACACAGCCAGTTTGAGAGAATTCCGCTATCGAAAGAAAGGCAGACTGCGTTTATCAATCTGCAGATTACAGATATTGAAAAGGAAATTACGGTACTGAAAGAGATGCACGGCGAGAGAGTTTCCATTAAGCAGCTTGAGCTGATGAAGAAAAAACTTACGACAAAACTCCAGGCACTCAATGATGCAAGCGTCAAAGATAATACCGTAACCTTTGAAGAACTGGGGATTGATTTTCTTTGCGTGGATGAAGCGCACAACTACAAAAATCTCGCGTTAAACACGAAGATGAGTAATGTCGCAGGCATTTCCGGCGCGTCGGCAAATAAAGCTTATGATATGTTTGCAAAATGTAGATACCTGGACGAAATCACAGACGGATGCGGCATTACCTTTGCAACCGGAACCCCGGTATCAAACTCCATGGCAGAGCTATATACCATGCAGCGCTATCTGCAGTATGATACCCTAAAGGAAATGAATCTGTTATCCTTTGATGCATGGGCATCAACCTTTGGCGAAACGGTAACTGCATGGGAGCTTGCACCGGAGGGTACAAAGTACAAGAGAAGAACGCGTTTTGCAAAATTCTTCAATCTTCCGGAGCTTATGGGCAGTTTTTGCGAAGTTGCGGATATTAAGACCGCAGATATGTTGAATCTTGATACGCCGAATGTTGTGCAGGAGACGGTTACTGTGCCTGCTACCCAGGTGCAGCTTCAGACACTTCGAGAGATTGGAAAGCGCGCAGATGCAATCAGGGAAGGCAGTATTGATCCGTCGATTGACAATATGCTTAAGATTACAACGGACGGCAGAAAACTTGCACTTGACGAACGCATTCTTTTGGGAGGAAGCGAACATCCGCTTGGAAAGACAAAGGTAGACTACCTGGTTGAAGCCGCAGCCGAGATTTATCACAGGACCGCAGAAAAGAAGTCAACACAACTCATATTCTGTGATTTAAGCACGCCGAAAAAGGACGGCAGCTTCAGCATTTATGACGAAGTGAAAAAAGGACTGATTGCGCATGGCGTAGATGAAGATGAAATTGCATTTATGCATGACTATAACAGCGATAGCCAAAAAGAAAATGTCAGAAGAAAAGTACGTATCGGTGCGGTTCGGTTTCTTCTTGGAAGCACGGCTCTCATGGGCGAGGGAATGAACGTGCAAAACAAGCTGATTGCCATTCACCATTTGGATGTCCCGTGGCGACCGAAAGACCTTGACCAAAGGCAAGGAAGAATCGAGCGGCAGGGAAATGAAAACGAAGAGGTATATGTATACCGCTATATTACAGCCAATACTTTCGATGCTTATTCCTGGCAGACACTTGAAACCAAACAGCGCTATATTTCGCAGATTATGACCAGTAAATCACCGGCGCGAAGCATGGAAGACATCGACGACACCTGTCTTGACTATGCCGCAACAAAATCACTTTGTACCGGAAATCCGAAAATCAAAGAGAAAATGGAACTTGAAAATGACATTTCGCAGATGAAACTCTTAGAACAAAGTTACCGCTCTGCGCAGATTCATATGCAGGAGGAGCTTTATCGGTCGTATCCGGAAAGCCTTGCAGCAAAACTGAAAGAACTGAAGCTTTGCGAGGAAGATAATGCCTTGTATCAAAAAAACAAGGGGGATAAGACTGTGCAGGCGGCAGATGCTGCTTTTACGAATCCTGCGGCCGCAGGCACCGCACTGTTTGCACTTACTGCGAAGTACAAAAACGAACCGGGCTGGAAAAAGATTGGCTCCTATAAGGGCTTTGACATCAGCACGATGTTTGAGGACAGCTATTACAAGCTGCGTGTAAAGAATCCGGAAAAGAGCAGCGGATATATCATCAAGCGAGGCGCGGATCCGGAGAAAATCGTACCTAATATTGATGAACTTTTTGAAGGCTACAGCGAGAAGATTTCAAAACTGAAAGAAACGATTGAAGGTTTGGAAACAAACATGGAAAAACTGAAAAAAGAACTTGAAGTACCGTTTGCATATGCGAAAGAGCTTTCGGAAAAGGAAAAAAGGCTGGAAAAACTCGATGAGGAACTTCTGCAAGAGCAGCAGGCAAATACGGCCGAAAGTGGAGAAGAAAAACTTCCTGAAAGCGAGGAAGAAGTGACCTATGAAAAATATGAGGATGAGGAATGGGGTATATAGAGAAATATCCCAATTCTCATTGTAGAAATCAGAAGAACATGGTAAAATATTATTAACGAAAAGGGGGCGAGAAAATGGAAAAGAAATATACATCAAAAGAGGTTCTTGCAATTTTGGAAAAGACCTTTCCTGAAAGCGAAGTCGATTTTCAGCCGGAGTTTTTGGATCATGCCGAATTCACACAAAAACAGCTTGATAAAATTATCGAAAACTTCCCGGCTATCGAAGGGAATCTTCAGAAGAAGTATACCTATAACGGTTACAGCCTGTAGGAAAAGGG
>ULTX01049920.1_pt1 | contig 13673 bp, 10 predicted proteins | sample 1958041 | NCBI WGS metagenome assembly ULTX01 (sample SAMEA4835747, study PRJEB28245) | human gut metagenome | biome: gut microbiome; material: fecal sample | place: Denmark | collected 2008
ATTTTGTCGGCTTTGGCGTCAACCGCCATCCTGAGAGCCTTCGCAAGGTGACGCTCACGCACCGATCCTCTGGTCAGTTCCTTGACAATATATTTGAAATCAACGTTGAATCCGGCCTTGACCTCATCCAGATGGGCGTTCAGTTTGGCGCACATCCTTTCAACCTGGGCGTTGGACTCAGCCCGTACATCGGCGAGCATCTGAGCCTCTTTGCCGCTGAGTATCACCGGATAGGCCAGTCCCTTTCCGCTCAGGTAGGTGCGTCCCGGGTTGTTCGGGTCGTTCACTCTTAATCCGGCGGCCTGGTCCTCGCTGTTCAGAGAGATGAACTCGATGTTGAACATCGGGTAGAGATGCCTTGCGGCGCATTCGTCATTCCACTCCCTGTAGCCGTCGAGGCTGTAGAAGTCATTGATTCCCACAACTTCGACACCTTCGGCGGCGGCCATATCAAGGGCTTGTCTCACGTCTTTGAACGCGCTGAAGGAGTACGGTGTGTGCAGATGAGCGTTAACGTCGATTATCTTTTTCATATTCATGAATATTCTTTGCTCAAAGTTAGTAATAATCTTATAAAGGTCATTCTGCAATGCGGATTTTTGAAGCCGTTCGGTCAAATTTGAAATTATAATACAATTCACTCCTTGGCTTTTGCTCCCAAAATGATTACCTTTGGTCAATGGAAAGATAGAATTAGTAACATGCGGGTAATCTCATTATTCAGCGGTGCCGGAGGTCTTGACAAGGGGTTGGTCTTGGCAAATAATACAATTGTCTGGGCTAATGATATTGATAAGGATGCCGTTGCCACTTATAAAAAGAACATAGGATCTGACATAGTGTGCGGAGACATTAATGATCTTGATTTTTCAGCGGTTCCTGATGCGGATGTGGTTGTGGGAGGATTCCCTTGCCAAGGTTTTTCGGTGGCGAATATGAGACGAAGTGTTGACGATGGCAGGAATCAACTGTATAAATCATTTCTCAGAATGGTTGTTGAGAAACGCCCGAAGTATTTCATAGCGGAGAATGTAAGGGGAATTCTTAACTTGGGGAAAGGTGCGGTGATTTCAGCCATTGTGACTGACTTTGAGAAGGCTGGGTATCTTGTTACTGTCAATCTGGTGAATATGGCTGATTTCGGAGTGCCGCAGACCAGAAGGAGAGTGATAATTTTAGGACAGAGACGTGATTTGGGAAACGAAATGAGGCTGGCGATCCCTCCAAAGACCAATTCTGACAAGTCCTCCGATGGGCTTCCGGGATGGGTTTCGATAAAGGAAGCCATTGGTCATTTTCCGGAACCCGGAGATAATTGTGGCATTCCAAACCACGTTGCATCCTCGTACAAGGTGTCATTCAGGAATTTTACAGGACACAGACATACCGATCCTGACAAACCCTCTCCTACAATCCTTGCCAGAGGAAATGGAAAGGGGGGAGTGGTCGCTATCCCTCATTACAACGGAGAACGGCGTTTGACGATCAGGGAGAGTGCGTCCATCCAGACTTTTCCCGAAGATTTTGAGTTTGTCGGCAAAAAGAACTCTTGTTACAGGCAGATTGGCAATGCGGTTCCTGTCAAGTTTGCCAAAATGTTGGGAGAAGAACTTAAATCATTGGAAAACAAATGAAAGTTGTATCTTTGTTCAGCGGTGCCGGTGGCCTTGACCTCGGATTTATAATGGCAGGACACACGATTGTCTGGGCCAACGATTTGTTTGAGGATGCAGTGAGTACTTATGAGAAAAACATAGGTAGACACATTGTCCAGAAGGACATAAAGGATGTCTCCGTGTCCGACATTCCGGAAGCGGACATAATCATTGGTGGTTTTCCTTGCCAAGGTTTTTCTGTTGCGAACACAAAAAGAAACGAGAAGGATGAAAGAAACAGTCTCTACAAGGAACTGATAAGAGTTATTGAAGCGAAGAAACCTAAATTTTTTTTAGCCGAGAATGTTAAGGGGTTGACCAATCTTTCCGGCGGCAAAGTCTTCAAGATGATACTGTCAGACTTTTCCGGCCTTGGCTATTCCGTGTCATACAAGATACTGAATGCTGCGGATTACGGTGTGCCTCAAACACGGGTCAGGGTTATTATTGTCGGTGTCAGAAACGACATCTCATTTGAGTATGCTTTCCCCGAACCAGTATGTGATAAGGATGGTAAAAATGGTCTGAGGCGGTGGGTAAGTGTGCAGGATGCGTTGGTTGGGGTTCCGGATCCGGACAAGCCAAACAATTTATGCAATCACACATATTCAAAATACAAGTTAAACTTTAATGGTTATATAGGTCATCGTCCTCTTGATCCTGACAAACCGGCGCCGACAGTCACTGCCAGAGGTGACAGCAGGGGAGGGGTAGTCATCCTTCCGCACCCAAATGGTCAGAGACGGATGACCTGCCGGGAACTTGCGAGAATACAGAGTTTTCCTCTTGACTTTGAATTCTGTGGCTCTAATTCCTCAATCTATAGGCAGATAGGTAATGCTGTTCCGCCTCTTTTAGGTAAAGCGGTGGCTGAAATGTTTAACTCATACAAAGAATAAACTATGCTGAAACTTGATTTTGTTCCGGTTAAACCCTTTCCGGACTTTAAATGGAAATGGGCGAGTCTGCAATGTACAGAAGGAATCAACGATCCCGTAGTCCTTCTGGGTGTACTCTCAAGGATGCGGAAACTTGAGAAAGAAGGACGTGGTATAAAGTACAGTTCTCCGGAGTTTGCGAAAGAGATGGAAGACTTGTCCAATGACATAAAGGGTGCGGTTGATGTCAGATTATCCACAAGAACGGGAGAGAGAAACCTGATAAGAAATTCAGGCCAGTACTGGAAAGCGGTCGGATTGATTCCGGCCAAAGACAGTCATTCAGGAATAATCGACCTCACTGACTTCGGGAGAAAGGTGGCGGATCATGAGATTTCCCAATCCGAATTTGCGGTTAAGGTTATTCAGTCCTTGACTTTGCCGAATCCAGCGATCCAGAGACCGGAAGAGTGCCGGTTATGGAATGATAATGGTTTGAATTTCCATCCTTTGCTTTTGCTTTTGCGGATTCTGCTTGATCTGTACGACTATGATCACTCGTATGCGTATCTTACGAACGAGGAGTTTTTGAGAATTGTCATTCCATTATCGGGATGCAGGGCGGAATTGCAGGATTACCACAATTTTATTCTACAGTTCCGTGCTCATCGCATCATGTTGGAGAATTGGCCGGACTGTACCCCGAAAGACAACGACCAGCGTTTTGCCAGAGAATATTTCCTTTTTCTTTCAAATTACGGCTATGTTGACATAGAAGGTGAGTCCAGAACGAGGGAAATATATCATATCAATCAGCTTATCGTTGAGGAAATCAGGGCAATTGCCTCAGAAACCTCTTTTGCCCCTATGTCTGATACAGGCATCAACGATGTCGCTTCCGAGATGGAAAGGAAAAGGGTGTCTTTCAGTGTGTCAAGGCCAAGGCAGACCGCATTTAGGAAAGTGGTTTTGGAATCCTGTAAAAGGTGCATCATCACGAACGTGACCATGCCGGAGGTTCTTGAGGCTGCTCATATCAAACCTTATAAATATAAAGGTGAGGACACGGTGGCAAACGGTTTTGCCATGCGCGTGGATATTCATACGCTCTTTGACACCGGGCATTTGAGAATAAGCCCCGATGGGGATGTGGAACTGTCTGGAAGGGCGAGGTTGGACTATGGAGCATTGATTCCTCCTAAAATAGTCATCCCGGATTTCACCGATAAGGAAAATATCCGGTGGCGGTGGGACAACTACAATGGCATCTGATTCAAATTTGAAATTAATTTGCTAAATTTGTGGAATATGCCACGAAATATTTTCGATAACATAAAACATCTTACAAATGGAAAAGAAACAACAAGGTAACATTTTCGCTATTGTGATTATGTTCTTCCTGTTCGCGATGATCTCATTCGTGACGGGATTCCAGAATCCGTTCGGAGTCATCGTGAAGCAGCAGTTCGCCGCTTCGAACTTTATGTCCCAGCTGGGCAACGCCGCCAACTTCATCGCTTATGCGTTTATGGGCCTGCCTGCCGGTATGATCCTGTCCAAGAAGGGCTACAAGTTCACCGCCCTCGCGGCCGTGACCGTAGGATTTGTCGGAGTCGGCATCACATTCCTTTCAGGAATCGCCGGCAGCTTCGCCGTCTATCTTCTCGGCGCGTTCATCTCTGGTTTCTCAATGTGTATGCTCAACACGGTTGTGAACCCTATGCTCAACACTCTCGGTGGTGGTGGAAACAAGGGTAACCAGCTCATCCAGTGGGGCGGATCCTGCAACTCCTTGAGCGCCACGATCGTGCCTGTGCTCGTGGGTTATCTCATCGGTGACGTTACGAAGGACACTCAGATCGCCGACGCCAATCCGGCGCTCTTCATCGCGATGGGCATTTTCGCTCTGGCGTTCATCATCATCGCGGCCTCGCATATTCCTGAACCTGAGCTTGAGGCGGCTGCTGCTTCCGGAAAGACGCAGCAGCTCACCATCGGCGAGAGCGTCAAGGGAGCCCTCTCCTTCAAGCATTTCGTGCTTGGTATCATCGCCATATTCGTCTATGTGGGTGTCGAGGTAGGTATTCCTAACTTCGTGAACCTATACATGACATCCGCCGAGATCGGCATCAGCGCCGCTGTGGCTGGAACAATTGTCGGGATGTACTGGTTCCTCATGCTTTGTGGTCGTCTCGTGGGAGCTTCCGTCGGAGGGAAGGTCTCCAGCCGCGCCATGGTCAGCTTCGTGGGCATTGTCGCCATCATATTCCTTCTTCTTGGAATGTTCCTTGGTGACACGACAACAGTCAAGTTCCCGGCCATCACCTCTCAGCTGTCATTCTCCCTCGCCGAGATTCCGATCGGAGTGATGTTCTTCATCCTCTGCGGACTCTGCACATCCGTGATGTGGGGCGCCATATTCAATCTCGCTGTCGAGGGCCTCGGCAAGTACACATCTATCGCTTCCGGCCTGTTCATGGTGATGGTTTGCGGTGGTGGTATCCTTCCTCTCATCCAGGGTGCTGTCGCTGACGCCACCAACTACCTGATGAGCTACATCGTTATCATCATCGGTGTCGCCTATATCCTTTGGTACGCCCTCTTCGGCTCTAAAGTAAAGAAAACCGCTTAATTTGAAATCCCGTCCCGGTGGGGTTCTCCACCGGGACTTATCATAGCCAAATATTATGGAACAGAATCTAGTAATAGGAATAGATGTCGGTGGACAGACCACCAAATGCGGGGTTGTTGACGCGCGCGGAACCGTGCTCGCCCAGACAGTCATCCGTTCAGACTCCTACACTACTGTCGAGCCTTACATCGAGGAACTTGCCGCGGCGCTGAAGAAGATCATCACCGATGCCGGTGCCGAAGGGCAGATCCGTGGAATCGGTGTGGGCGCTCCTAACGCCAACTACTACACCGGTGAAGTCGAGAATGCCGTTAACCTTTCTTGGGGAAGAGCTGGTTCGATTCCTTTCGCCAAGATGCTTACCGAAGCGATGGGCGGCATCCCTGTGACCCTAACCAACGACGCCAACGCCGCCGCGATGGGTGAGATGACCTACGGTGCCGCGAGGGGAATGAAGAATTTCATCATGATCACCCTCGGAACCGGTGTCGGCAGCGGAATCGTCATCAACGGTGAGATGGTCTATGGCCACGACGGATTCGCCGGCGAGCTCGGCCATACCACGATCGTCCGCCACAACGGCCGTCGCTGCAACTGCGGAAAGAGTGGTTGCCTTGAGACCTACTGCTCCGCGATCGGGGTGGCCAAAACCGCCCGCGAGTGGCTGGACATGAGCGATCAGCCATCGGCCCTCCGCAGCCTTGACAGCATCTCCTCAAAGGATGTCTACGAGGCCGCGAAGGAAGGCGATGCCCTTGCCATCAAGATCTTTGAATATACCGGCACCCTCCTCGGAGAGGCTTTCGCCGATTTCATCGCGTTCTCCGCTCCGGAGGCCATCATTCTCTTCGGCGGTCTCGCCAGAAGCAAGGAGTTCCTCACCGAGCCGATCCTCCGTTCGATGAACGACAACGTCCTCCCTCTCTGGAAGAACAAGGTCCAGCTCGTATATTCCCAGCTCAAGGAGTCCGACGCCGCCATCCTCGGCGCCTCCGCCCTCGCCTGGGAACGATAGGCTCTCCGATGCGGCATCCGGCCTGGCCTTGAAGCCTTGCCGGATGCCGTCGCCAGAGCGAGCCTCCCTCCAGCCGTGGAGCGCAAACTCTTGTAAATGAATATACTGACGCACCCTCCTTGTGCCTGACATAGGGCTGAGGAGGGTGCGTCATTTTGCTGATCTTCAGTTGCTTGGTCTCCACGGAAATACCGTGCGGCCTTTCGGCGGAAGAATGCGGTATTCTACACTTTTCTGTCAAGAATCTCCTTGTGGAACGGGCCGACACACTTGCTAAATTCGCAACATGAGTTGCGCGAAGATTCTTTTGCTCTTATTAATGGCTTGCGAGAACTGGCTCAAGTGCCACTCTGCAAACTTATTTGCTCTTTTATAAATTACTCTTGCTTTTCCGTGTAATGTATTATAAATTTGTGATATAGTATTGTATATGATCCTATGACCTAGTGGCCGGACAGTACTGTAGGCGTGACTAGCGATTGACTCAACATAGGAGACTGACCTCTGAAATCGTAGAAGCAGTATTGCCTATGATTATTCTTAACGATTGGGAATAAATTCTTTTTTTTGTAAAACTTTGGACAAAGACTTTTTATGAACAAACAACTTCTTTTTTGTGTTTTGTCTCTTCTCGCCGTTCTCTCTGTCAGTTGTAATAAATCTGATGGAGAATCTACTATCTATGGCAAAAGCTGGGAAGAAAAATGGATTGTTGCATCAAAGACAATCACCGCTACAGGAGCCAATGGGCCTGAGACATGCTATTGGATAAAGGTTGACAACAACCCTGTCTGGCAAATTAGTCATAGCCAGATAGATGGCTTCAACTATGAAAGTGGCTACGAGTACGAACTGCTTGTTAATGCGCAAGAAATACTTGATCCTCCTCAGGATGCGTCTTCCTGTGAATATACGCTTCTCTCTGTTGTGTCAAAAATATTAAAAGACTCTGATGTCCCGCTTTGACAAATACTCCATTAGAATGTATGTCGAATGCCGAATCTTTTCAAAATGGTTCAAGACATTTTTCTGATTCTGTTGCCATTATTGAAGGAGATATTCTCCTTTCAAAAGAGCAGACTGAAACTATTATGACAAGATCTGGAGCAATAACAGATGTTATAAAATATTGGCCAGGTAATACGGTGTATTATACATTCGCACAAGATTTTTCTTTACAATCAAATGTTGAAAGGGCCATTAATGAGTGGGAAAACAAAACAAGTTTAACATTTGTAAATGGTACTGGTTATGGTAATTACATAGAGTTTTTCCACGGATCTGGTAATTATTCATACTTAGGAACGTGTTTCAGTTATTAGTGCCGTATGATCAGTTCGATGCGATTAAACAGTGGCGTATGGATTTCTTTTGGAATGGGAATTTTGTCATTAACCTTGCTATACTGTACTATATCATATTTAAAATAACGGCACGAAAATATAGAAGATGAAGCTTAAAAATATATACGAGTTGACCACAAAATATTGCAAATCGTTAATTGTCAACATATTATTTATTTAATAACACATTGCTTATAATTGTCTTGATATTAGTGCGACACACCGAAAGTTAGTCGATCCCTAAATTTACCCCACGTCCTCTAAAAGCGGGAATATGACAGAAAGACGCTCGTGAAGAGATCATTGTCCCTCTAAAAGCGTGATTTGTACAAATTAACGCCTGTGAAGGAGCGTTATGGACGGTTAACGGCAGCATTGGCAAGAATCTCTTTTAGGAACGGGCCGGTGACGGAGGCGGGGTTCTGGGCGAGTTGCTCGGGAGTGCCTTGGGCGACGATGAGGCCGCCGCGGCGACCACCGTCGGGACCGAGGTCGAAGAGGTAGTCCACACTCTTGAGAACATCCAGGTTATGCTCGATGATGATCACCGTGTTACCTTGATCGACAAGCTGCTGCAAAACGTTGAGCAGTACCTTGATGTCCTCGAAGTGAAGGCCGGTCGTCGGCTCGTCGAGGATGTACAGGGTGTTGCCGGTGGCTTTTCTGAACAGCTCCGCTGCCAGTTTCATCCTCTGGCTCTCACCTCCGGAAAGCGTCACGGCAGACTGGCCAAGATGCACATAGCCGAGACCAACATCGACCAACGCCTTCAGTTTCTGTGCGATGGACGGGATTGGCTTGAAGAACTCGTAGGCCTCGCTGATCGGCATCTCAAGCACATCGTTGATGTTTTTACCTTTGTAGTGCACGGCCAACGTGTCCTCCTTGTATCTCTTGCCCCTGCATTCGTCGCAGACCACATTCACGGATGGCAGGAAGTTCATCTCAATGACCTTGATTCCGGCTCCTTTGCAGGCCTCGCAGCGGCCACCGGCAACGTTGAACGAGAACCTGCCGGCCTTGAACCCGCGCACCTTGGCGTCCGGAGTGTCCGCGAACAGATTACGGATGTCATTGAACACACCCGTGAACGTCGCCGGATTTGATCTCGGCGAACGTCCGATCGGGCTCTGGTCGATCTCTATCAGCTTGTCGATGTTCTCCACACCTTCAATCGAGTCGTATGCCAAAGGACGCAGCTTAGCCCTGTAGAACTTGTTTTTGAGAATAGGCATCAGGGTCTCGTTGATGAGCGTTGACTTGCCGCTGCCACTGACTCCGCTGATCCCGATGAAGCATCCCAGCGGAAAATCCACGCTGACATTCTTCAGATTGTTGCCTCTTGCGCCCTTGATGCTCAGGTACTTGCCGCTACCAGTGCGGCGCGTGGACGGAATCTCAATCGAATCCTTTCCCTGAAGGTAATCCAGAGTCTTTGACTTTCCGAATATGCAGTGTCCGGCGGTTTCCTTGTCCAGCGAGGCCGGAATCTTTCCCTTGTCCGATGAATATTCCATCAGCGCTTTCAGGGGAGCGTTCAGGCATATTCTTCCGCCTTTGTCGCCGGCGCCAGGGCCGACATCCACCAGCCAGTCGGCGTTCATCATCGTTTCGTAGTCGTGCTCGACCACCATCACGGAGTTGCCCTCGTCCCTGAGTTCCTTCAACGAGTTGATTAACTTTCTGTTGTCTCTCTGGTGCAGTCCGATGGACGGCTCATCCAGAATGTAAAGCACGTTGACAAACTTCGACCCGATCTGGGTGGCGAGCCTGATTCTCTGACCCTCACCACCGGAAAGCGAGGCCGTAGGACGGTCGAGTGACAGGTAGTCAAGACCTACGTCCAGCATGAACTGAACCCTTTCATTGAGTTCCTTGAGGATGTCTCTGGCGATGCTGTTCTCCCTGACATTCAGTTTCTCCGGCAGAGACGCGAACCAAGCTTTGAGCTCGGTCATCTCCATCGCAGCCACCTCGGCGATGGTCTTCCCGTCAATCCTGAAGCACAGGGCATTCTCGTTGAGGCGGGTTCCGTGGCAGACCGGGCAGACGATCTTCTCGTCGATGTCCTCCACGATTCCGTCGAACGAAACCATCTCTGACAGACTTCCTTCGCCCACGCGGAACAGCTCGTCGCTTCCGAATATGATGTGCGAGATGGCCTCGTCCGGAACCGAGTCGACAGGGTCGTACAGAGAGAAGTTGTATTTCCGTGCGATAGAGCGGATTATGTCATATTTCTTGGTCTCGCGCATCTTTCCCAGCGGAACTATTCCACCGTCCGCTATCGAGACGGACCGGTCGGGAATGATCGTGTCCATATTCACATCCACTATCATCCCAAGTCCTTTGCAGTGAGGACAGTAACCTTCCGGAGAGTTGAACGAGAAAGAGTGTGGCGCGGGCTCCTGCAGGGATATTCCTGAATCAGGATCGACAAGATGTTTGGAGAAATGGCGGAGTCTGTCAGAGCCGAACTCCAGCAGAGCCACCGAGCCTTTGCCAAGATTCAGAGCTGACATAACGGAGTCCCGTACCCGCTTCTCATCGCCCTCAGACGGCTTGAGCTTGTCCACGACCAGTTCGATGAAGTGGCTCTTGTAGCGGTCCAGAGCATCAACCTCGTTCAGCGGGAGTATATTCCCGTCCACTCTGACATCGGTGTAGCCTCGTTTGCGGAGCTGGTCGAGCAGCTCGCGGTAATGTCCCTTGCGCCCCACGACCAGCGGAGCGAGCAGGTAACACTTCTTGCCCTTATATTCATCCATTATGAGGTCCACGATCTGCGCGTCCGTGTAGCGGGCCATCTCCTTCCCCGTGACCGGTGAATATGCCCTCGAAGCCCTCGCGTACAGAAGCCGGAGGAAGTCGAATATTTCGGTGATGGTTCCGACGGTGGAGCGTGGGTTGTTGCCCGTGGTCTTCTGCTCGATGGCGATGATCGGACTCAGTCCCGTTATGCTCTCGACCTCAGGCTTTTCCAGTACACCCATAAAGTGCTTGGCGTAAGGCGAAAGAGTGTCCAGGTACCGTCTCTGCCCTTCTGCGTAGATCGTGTCGAACGCCAGCGAGGACTTTCCGCTTCCGCTAAGCCCCGTCACCACCACAAACTCCCCCCTCGGGATGTCCACATTCACCCCCCTGAGGTTATGTGCCTCCGCCCCCCTGATCTCGATATATTCTTTCTTGCTCATCATTTCCTCTTTATTCCGCAAATTTAACGAAAATATGTATCTTTGTTTCTAAACATAGTTTAAACTTCATTTGTTGAATTTGTGCTGTATGAAGAAGGATGTTAAACCAGGCCTGTTCGGACAAAAGCATTCCAGCAGGGACTACACTAAAGAAGCTAATTGGGGAAAGAACATTTTTAATAGTTCTTTCCCGGCCTCTCTTGTAGCATATATGTCTTGTAAGGGTGTCAAGCCTGTTTACCTTTTCGTTGACGAGAGTAATAATCTGGTTCACGGAAAAATCTCAGGAGCGGAGTTGTTCAGGATAGATCCGCTGTCTGAGGATGCGTTCTATAATTTTGAATCCGGCTTTTCAGCGTTTGAAAAGTACTATACGGGCGACCGCGAGAAGATTGATTTAGTGATGATGAACCGTGCGTCCAATGAAAGCCTTATCGGGCTTGAGGTTAAGCTGACAGCTCTGCCGGACAACACTACCAAGAAACTTTCCGAGGAGAATTATAGTTGTGAGCTTGTGGTAAGACCTCCGACCATTTGTTTCCTTGCTTGTAGTATCTGCGAACAATTCCAGTCAGACGAAAACAAGATTTTTCTGCGTAGAATACTTAACACGGTACCAAAGATTAATCATTGGGGAGAAGTGAGCGAGGTGCTGCCGCATTATATGAGAATTGAATCCGCGATAGCCGAAGTCGCGAAACAGATAAGTGCCAGACAGTCACCTCTCATTGTCCAGCCGGTATGGAAGATGAAGGATGGAAAACTGGCAGATGACTGTCTGGATGTGTTCGTGTGGTCTAATCTTGCGGTTCTTCACATGTGTTATACGGGGGGAGCGATAAGCGATTCTGAAATCTCACGTTTCCAAAGATCTTTGGTCTGGATTTACCTCATGCTTAAGGATTATGTTGACTATGACACATTTGATTACATAAGGATAGTCAAGGATCATTCATACGGCAATGCCAATGACAAGGCGTTTGCGATTCCGGGCAAGTCATCGTGGAGGCTCTTGAACTCTCCGGAACTTACGCATCCGCGCATAGGTAAAAATGAGATCCGGAATATTATCCTTGGAGGAGGACAGAATCTTCTGAGTCCGGAACGACGTTTTGACGCAGTGATAGTGAATAGTCCGGATTTATTTGATTAGGTAGAAGTTATGAGAGTTGTAGATCTGTTTTGTGGTTGTGGCGGAATGAGTAAGGGCTTTGAGTTGGCCGGGCATTGTGTGGTGGCCGGAATGGACAACTGGGATAAGGCTCTCGATGTCTACCGTGCGAATTTCTCTCATCCGGCGATAAAGGCGGATTTGAACGATGTTGAGGAATCTGTAGGTGAGATATCCCGGTTTGGCCCGGAAATGATAATCGGCGGCCCCCCTTGTCAGGATTTCTCTTCGGCTGGAAAAAGGGATGAGGATAATGGACGCGGCAATTTGACAGTCAGTTATGCGGGTATTATCGCAGAGATCCGTCCGGAGTGGTTTGTGATGGAGAATGTCGCTCGTATAGTAAAGACTAATAAGCTTACGGAAGCCAAGCGAGTGTTCAAGGATGCCGGTTATGGCTTGACCCAGTACGTCTTGGATGCAAGTCTATGCGGTGTTCCTCAAGCGCGGAAGCGTTTCTTTATGATTGGGAGGCTAGGAGAGGAAGATGGATTCATGCTGCCCTTTATCGAAAAAAACCTTGCCAAAGAGCCATTGACGTTGGCGGAATATTTCGGGGACAGTCTTGGTTTTGAATATTATTACCGTCATCCGAGAAGTTATGTCCGCCGAGGTGTCTTTAGTGTCCATGAGCCGAGTCCGACTATAAGAGGTGTGAACCGGCCTATGCCAAAGGGTTATAAACTCCATGCCGGTGATCCTGTGAAGTCGCTTGAAGGCATACGCCCCTTGACCACCGAGGAACGCAGTCGGGTGCAAACATTTCCGGAAGGTTTTGTGTTTCTTGGAAATAAGACGGACCGGGAACAGATGATAGGAAATGCGGTTCCGGTGAATCTTGCTCGTTTTGTGGCTCAAGCCATCAATGAGTATGTTCAGTATAAGGAAGACTTATCTTCATCGAAAAATGATAAGCATGTATCATATGAGGATTATTGGTCGCGACATGAGGTTCAATTGGCTTTGTTCGACCCTGACCGTAATAAGCGCATATGATCAAGGTTATGAATTTGGGGATAATGAATATGGATCATCAACTGAACATCAAGACATTTAATTTCAATTCGTTCCGGGAGAATTGCTATGTGCTTTGGGACGGAAGGGGGAATTGCGTTTTTGTGGATCCGGGATGCTATTGGCCGGAAGAGTTCGCTAAGCTTAAGGAGCTGGTGAAGACGGAACGGCTGACACCGAAGGCCATCTGGCTGACGCACGGGCATTTCGACCACGTGCACGGGGTGCTGAGGATCGTCCAGGAATATTCAGTGCCGGTGCTGATGTCGCCGGAGGACAAGATGATTCTGGACAACAATCCGGCGGCCGTGAGGGAGTTCGGGCTGGTAGCGCATGATTCCTCTGAGATCAAGACGGTGGACATCCGTGACGGGGAGGTTCTGGACACGCTTGAGGGGTCACCTTTCAGGGTGATAACCACTCCAGGACACACTCCAGGTGGGGTTTGCTACTACAACGAGACGGACAAGGTCCTGCTGACAGGCGACACTCTTTTCGCCGGGGCGATCGGGCGTTCGGATCTTATAGGAGGGGATTATGACCATCTGATAATCAGTATAATGGATAAGTTGATGGGACTGCCGGGTGATGTGGATGTGCTTCCGGGGCACGGATGCAAGACCACGATTGCAGACGAAAGGACCCACAACCCGTTCCTCCAACCGTTCAACGAGCCGGAGGAGGATCTTGACTGGGACGGGGAAGGAATAGAGATAGAAGGAGAAAAATAATGCACATAGGAATAGCAGGCAACATAGGCAGCGGCAAGAC
>ULTX01048911.1_pt1 | contig 13662 bp, 23 predicted proteins | sample 1958041 | NCBI WGS metagenome assembly ULTX01 (sample SAMEA4835747, study PRJEB28245) | human gut metagenome | biome: gut microbiome; material: fecal sample | place: Denmark | collected 2008
ATTATTTTGAGGTATTCTTACATTAACAGTACCTTCATTGTCAGAAGGTTCCTTACCTTTTAAACTTACCCAATATGCACATTTCTTAATTTCAAGTCTATCATTATGATGTATTACCCAGTCGTTTTCATCTTCGTTCATGTGCAAAACTACTAAAATAATAGGTATCATCCTATTTACTTTAATGAGGTCGGAATAGTTCTTTACCGGAAGTGCGAAAGAATAATCACCAGTTTCCAACTGTTTAAAGTTACCGTATGTGGCTTTTAACTGTACGTTTAGCATTGGAGAATACGATAGGCAGTCATCAGCAGGTAACGCAGTACAAGATATTCTTACATCAACGCTATCATTATCTCTTCCTACGCGTTCAAGTATATAACCATTTTTCGCGCATAGAGCCTGAACGTATGCGACACTTACATCCTCCATTCTTTCTCTTTTTGTATTAGCCATGGTCATAAAAGATTATTATTTCCAATATTATTATGGATTCTTGTGTTATTCTTGAGTATGTTCAGAATTAAATATCTTGCTTTTTATTATTCCAATCTTCTCTATCAACTCTTCTTTGCCACTATCAATGATAGTTTTAATTATATATTTCTGTTTTTCTTTATCAGTAATACAAACAGGCATACTATCTATCATTGTTTTCAGCATAGGTACACAAGATATCCCTAAATCTATATCAGAACTTTTAGATATAATGGTTTCACTTTCCAAAGCACGAATATAAAACATAAAAGCGTCAGTATATTTTTTATTAATGATAGACACTTCAGCAAAAGTAATAGATGTTGAGAATGCATTCATTATAGCTAAATTCGCAACTCTATTGTTATAATCTTTTTTTAAACGTTTTTCTAAAGAATCCATTTTGGCTATGTATTCAGTCTCAATTTGGCCTTTAAGTTCTTTCAATCGTGTTTCAAAAGACAAAGCGTTCCAAATCTGGAAGCCAACTGCCAAAGCAGTTGCTATGGCTATTAACGCTACAATCACCCCAAGATAATCAAATCCAAGATTATTTGGTCTGGGTAATGCTACAGCCAGTGCGATGACTGATATGATGAGGCTTAGTATAGGAATAACGTATTTCATGCCTGCTTATTTATTTGTTCAAGTATCTTTTTGGTTTCCCTGTATTGCTCAGCTTCTGGAATCTTTACAAACTCAACTGTTTTATCATAGTTTGCTTTTACTACCTCTTCAATCTCATCAAGAGTGACATTGAAAAATTCCCTTCTTCCATTGATCATGTTAACCTTTTTGTTTTCAAAAGCATGATGAAGTGCAGTTTCAAGAGCTGGAGCATCATCAGAAAATATAAGAGCATGCACATCAAATTTGAACGGTACAGATGCATCACCAAGCTCATCAACTCTTTCCATCGGATCAAGTCTTCTGGTCATACCTATCTTATAAACATTCTCACCAAATGAACCAATATTTGAGATGATATATACATACCCGGCTCTTTTGTTAGCCTGTCTATAATCAATATCTTCAATTGCTTTATCTAATGAAGAAAGATGGTTTTCAATTTCGGCTTTCTTTTCCAAAAGAACCTCTCTCTCTACATCATCACATTTTTCAAGTTGATCATTTATTTTGGATAATGCATTTGAATAGTGCTTCTGTTCTTTTTCTATATCCTTTCGTGCTTCTTCAAGTTCTTTTTGAAGTTTAGCTTCCTCTCTCATCTGCTCTCTTATGCGCCTTTGTTCATCTTTTTCCTGCTGCTTTTTGACAGTGTACTCGTATGCAAGTTGAAGTTCTTCAATTTTAAGGTTAAGGTATGAAGTAGACAAAGAGACAGCATTTTTTGAATTCATACGATTCAAAGCATCAAATGACTTTCTTATTTTGTCTATGTATGCAGTAACATTGTTGAATTTAACCTTACTTATAAGCATATCGCATTCGTCATTGAAACACCTAAGAATTTGCTTTATATTTTGATTTGTCATGACTCGTCCTTGCGCTTCACTTCCATTTATAGTCCATACCTCAGAACATGTAGCAGCTTTTTTATTTAATATCATATTCTTCTGCTCAGTTCTAATAGCGTCCAGTCTATCTTTATACGCGTCAGAAGTAGCGAAATCATATATAGGAGAATACATTCCAAATTCCTGAAGAAGGATACTCTCATCAAGCTCAACTATCTGCTTACGCTTTTCTTTAATACTTTCTGATAGTCCATCAGATTCGACTTTTAGATTTTCTATTTGTAATATTAAAATCTTCTTTTCCTGCTGAAACGAATCCTTTTCACGAGAAATCTGAGATATAATTTTATTTTTCTCATTATCCAAATCGGCTATCTCACTAAATTTGGATAAACTTTCACATTTCTTTTCAAGTTCAGCAGATTTCTTTTCAAGTTCAGCAGATTTTTGATTCGCACACTCCAAATCCTTTTGAAGAGTTTGTATCAAATCAAGCTCTTTTCTTTTGAAAATATCAAGAAGGCCCATATTATCTCTAAATAATTTATTGAAAATGTATCAGATTCTTAGTAGTCCAACTACAAGGCTGATTGAATAAATCTCACTCTTATCAATTGAGAATGGAGGGTATTCAGGATTGTACGAAACACATTTTATCTTATCTCCATCTTCATAGATTCTCTTTATGACAATTCCCTGAGCTGTATCTAGAACATGTACTTTGCCCCACTGAATAAATGATGTTTGGTCAACACGTTTACACGCAACCTCATCACCTCCTTCTATTTTGGGCTCCATGCTGTCTCCTTTTACTATTATTGTAAAATCGTAGCTGGGGAATGTTGGTACTACAGGAATCTGCTCGCATTGTGACTCACTTATTCCTTCTACCGCATTAGTAATAGAACCAGCTGCAGCTGTGTATGGAATGCGAGGTTTGGTTTCTATAGACGAATTATTATTTACTTGCCTTAGCATTTCACCTAAATCCATAAGTAACCAGTTGGCATCAACTTCAGGAAATTTTGAAAGTATCTTAACTAATACATCTTTGCCAAGACTTTCCGCTTTGCACCAGTTACTAGTTGTAGTAGGTGACGCTTCCATGCGTTCAGCAAATTTTAAATTGTTCCCTTCGCAGAAGTATTCTCTGATGAGGCTAACCTTTTGGCCAATATTCATAACATTATGGATGTTTTATACTCGCTCACCCCCGTAAAACGGCATAAATAGTTAATAAATGTTTTTAAGATTCATAATATTATGGATAATATTTGGATATATCCACAATGTTATGAATCTTTGTACTCGTAATCGACAGGGGTTCGGTTACGGGTGTAAAAAAGGTGGTTGCGGTATTTGCCGTAACCTTCAATTCAATCTTCAACAGCAAATATAGTAACTTCCTTTTTATCACCAAAATAATAGAAAGAAAATCCACTGTTTCGTGGCTGTTATGGTGGGTGTAAAAGGACATTAGGTTATCAAATAAGGTTAAAGCCTGGATTTGGAGAAAGCATCAAACAGCCACAATAGGATGCTTATCTGGATTCGGGCTTTTGATTTTTGGGTATGGAAAGAAATAACACAGTTTTGATTGAACTTCCCTATGACGTAGCGCAGCTGTTACATGTTCGCAGCCGGGGAGTCAGTCAGTGAGAAAGGAGGAAGTATGGAAGAAGAAAAGACTGAATGTGTAATGTCGTCCGTAATACGGATAGAAGTATGGTACGAACACAAGGCTGGAGTTCCGGAAGTTATACGGTATAGAATACGCAAGGTTTATTCTAATGACCGGCTGCTTTACGAGGACAAGATGACTACCAAGATATTTCGTGCCAAAGAGGATATTTTCAGCCAATTGGACAGATTTCTGTTAGGACTTAAAGAGAGTGAGCGCAGAAAGAACAGCCATGGCAATAGAGGAAATCTTTTCGGCTTTCTCAAGGTGCTTTGGTTCAAGTTCTTTGGATAGTACATCCAGCTCATATCCCAACTTATTGATATTAGCCTTCAGAAGTTCTTCTTGCGCAGTAAATCCACCATGGGCATAGAAATCGTATGCCTTGCCTTTGATTTCAATGATGGGATAATCGCTTGTAGAGGTTTGACTTATCAAATCCAACTTTTCAAGTTCATCAAAAATCATCTTCACCTGAAATTGAAGGCATCCGGAATACTTGACAACTTCTGAGGTCTTAGGATATACCTCACTGTCATTGAATGAAAGCAGATACTCTAGGGCTAAGTCTTTCATCTGGGGGGTAATAAGTTTGATTGCCATAAGAATAATGATTTGGTGAATAATACCACAAAGATAACAAATATGATGACAAGTTCAGACATCAGCAGGCTGGCGGCAAAGGTAGCTGAACAGGTATTGCAAAAAAGTGACGAGCTGATGACTCCAAAGCAGGCGGCAGAATACTTAGGTATAAGCCTCAACGCGCTGCAGCAGCGGAGGTCTAAAACAAAGATACCATCCCATAAAAAAGACGGATGCGTATACTACAGCAAAAGAGAATTAACCGAATACTATTTAAGACTATGAGAATGAACGAAATATCGAAAGTGACTCTAGGGCTTGTGGCTTTCATCCTACTGCTCGGGCTGGCCGGTACATGTGACCGGATGGACATCGAGTCATACCAGGAAGAATCCGGAGAACTGGCGGACAGTTTTGCAGCTGTTGAGAGTGCCTATGACGCATACTTTTATGAATAATCGCAGCGATGCGCTATACATCAATACATTACTTAACCAAGTCCCGGTCATGTGTGGCCGGGACATCTATAAACGAATTATCAACATTTTTATGAATGAACAGAAAGGAACAGAAAGGATAGCATTTGCTACTATCAGTAATGCTGATACTCCATCAAATAAAGAAATGGATAGACATCTTGAAATGGTTAAAGAAGACGTACAACGGATTACTGCTATCAAACCGGTACATAAGATACCGGTTCAGAATGGCTATGTAATGACAACCAGACCTGAGATGTGGGAGAATAAAGACAAAACTGAGGTATAAATGATTTGTAAACTTTTAACGAATTGTGTATGAAAACATGGTGTGAAGTACAAGCCAAATATTCTAAGGAAAATGGCTTGAAGCAGAAGAAAGTGAAAGGCGTTTATCTGGTTGAGGCTGACTGTATGACAGTAGCAGAGTCAACGGTTGTAAAACAGGTAACTCCTCTGTCTTCGAATGGTGGTGTAAGTGTCATATCTATCAAGAAAGTGAAATATGACGATGTTTTTCAGTCTGAAGCTGGCAAATGGTTTAAGGTAAAATATCATACCATTGAAACCAAGTATGGAAAGAAAGGGAAAGAAACAAAGAAGAAAACAACATTTTATGCTTTGGTTGCCGGCGATTCTACTAAAGATGCAGAAGATAGATTCCATGCATCAATGAAAGGGACAATGTTTGAATACACGGTTGATTCTGTTTCTGACAGCAATCTGTCTGATGTATTTCCTTATATAAAAGAAAAGCAGACTGATGAAACGAGGTAGGTATGGAAATAAACGGGACAATATATGTTCATCCGGCTACGCTTAAGAGAATAAAATCCGGTAACATGCAGCCGATAGTTACCAGGTATGAAGTAGATGTAGGCGATATAGTCGAGGTGATGGATGATGATGAAGTGAGTTCCGTCATCACAAAAGTAAAGAGTGTGAGGAAAGTGGCTGTAGGTTTATATCAGGTTGAACTGAATGATCCGGCCACGGCATTTGTAGAGTAATTAAAATAAGAAATGAAAATCACTGGCTTCTCAGGATAACAAATAATCTCATAGTGTTTTGGGTTGATGATAGGTTAGACTAAGTAAAGGTAATGAGATTGGGAGCCGGTGATTTTTTAGATATTATGTGGAGCAATAAACGAAAAAGCAAAGCATCAGGAAAGACGGAACATCAGAAACTGGTAGCAACGTTGGACAAATGGTTTTCAAAGTACATAAGGTTGAGGGATTCATTTGTGAGTAATGGAGAGCTGTTTTTCCGCTGCATCAGTTGTGGAAAGATTAAGTCATACGATGAGGCTGATTGTGGCCACTACATCAACAGAGGTCACATGTCAACCCGGTTCGATGAAGACAACTGCCACGCGCAATGTAGGTTTTGTAACCGATTTGATGAGGGAAACATCTACAACTACCGGGAACGGTTGATAAATAAAATCGGACAGAACCGGGTGCTCCTACTTGAGGCAAAGAAAAACCTGACCTGCAAGCTGAGTGATTTTGAATTGAAAGCTCTGATAGAGCACTATAGAGATGAAGTGAAAAAACTGGAAAAGAGAAAGGTATGAGTAAAAATAGAACGTCACATGATTCTATCATTTTAGGAATGGAGATAGAATACAATGGAGAAAAATACATCTGCAAAGAGGTGTTGAATAAGGATTATCCGTGCATTGGATGTTGTTTTTATCGATTTGGTTGTCCATGTATGCGCGAATCTAAAGAAATGCAATGTATGGATGATAAAGGGAATGATTATATCTGGATAAAGGAAAAGAAAAAAGGAGATGCCTGTACATCTCTCTGAATTGGCATTACGCTACCTTGTTAGCATCCACCAAGATTATCTCTTTTCGGGTAGATTCTTGTACGGCTTTTAACGATTTACATACAGACTTGTATCAATCAGATTTACGGATACATCTATTTAAAATCAGTTAGATTTATAACAACTATTATATAAAATGGGAGAAGAAATGATAACAATACCTATGCATGAATGGAATGAAATGAAGAGAAAGATAAACGACATTCAGCAGAAGGTTGAGACATTGTATAAGCGTGAAACGGACTACGTTTCCATGTCAGAGTTATGTGATTGGCTCCACATATCGCGAACTACATTATGGAGGTTAAGAAGCGAAGGAAAGATAAAGACATACCTTGTAGGAGGGAAAATGGTAGCGAATAAGGATGAGATTCAGACGCTGCTGAATGAAGGAAAGATATAATTGAAACAACATGTTTGACAAGATGATTTTTAATGCCCAGATTGACTTTGTACGTGATGCAGAAAGGATAGCCAGGAAGCACCATCTGATACAATGTACGGAGGGAAACGAAATCTATTATCAGTCATCGGCATTAAGCAACATCGAGGGTATATGGTGGAAGATACGAGGAAGAACGGCTCAGATTAAATGCTCACTGCATAAGCTATTCTGGAGGTCAAGATATGGTACGCTTGACAACTCTCAGATGTTCACCATATCGGATGCCAAACAGATTATATCAGAGCTGCTGGATGAATGGGATATAAATCAGGAACAGGTAAGAATAACCTATTATGAAGTAGGATTGAATATACCAGTGGACCATGATCCGATTGAATACATTACGCTGGCTGAATCTATTGGAGTGATGAGAAACAGGGAGCTCTTCAATGATGCGAACTTTGAAAAGAACCGTCAGAAAACAACGGAAAAATCAAAGAACATCAAGAAGGTTTTCAAGGTTTACGACAAAGGTTTTGAAGCCCGTGATAAAGGAAGACTGTGTGAAGGTAATATTCTAAGGATTGAGACCATATACAGGAGGCAGTCTATCAGTCTGATTGATTTTTTCTCTGAGAAGTCGATATACAACATCATTCATACTTTCTACCGAGACTGGGCCACAATAGGATTCAGACAGAGGCTAACCGCTGACAAAGGTATTAAATCAAGCCAACTGGACAAGGCTGAGGCTTTGTTGAGGCTGGGAAGGGATGACTACCTGAGAAGTACATACGAGCGCTGGAAGTCAGGCCATCTGACTGACAAGCAATATCGTACTATAAGAGAGTTTATCAACTCATGGGATGAGATTAAATGCCATTTCAGGATGGTCCAATCACCTCATGAGATTGAGTATAAAACCAAATTGCTGAGCCTTTTCAATGAGGCAAAAGAATAATGACCTTATAGGCATATAGGAATATGTTTGAAAATCAAAGAAATAACTTTTTTGTGAAACGTATTGAAACAGCATTTGTTTCATTCAGGGAGTTATTTTGTGTCCTGTTATCTTTCTAGGTAACTTGTCCTATACAGCCATTAGCTGGTCGGTAAACCTTAAAAATAAGAAAATGGAAAAAGAAAAACGAATAATCTATTACGCTACGAACAGGAAAGAAGAAATAGCAAGATTACAAGCCGAATACTCTTTACCTTCCGGATACAATATAAATGGAGAAGTGGAATGTATGTTGTCAAAAGATGACATCAAGAATTTGAAAGAAGAAGAGAAAAAAGGATTGATCCAAATAAGAAAGAAATAGATATGGAAACAGTAAGTATTGAACAAGCTATAAAGATATACCTGGATAACCGGGCAAAGACTGATTCTCTCTTTGCTGAAACTTACAGGAAAGCCAACAAATCGATAAAGGAATGCTGTAAGTATATTTACTCACAAGCCAGGAAGCTAGCAAAAGGAGGAAATGAAGTCGGGGTAGATGATGCAACCGTATATGGATGGGCTGTACACTACTACGATGAGGATGATATCAAGGTTGAAGATGTGAAAGAACATGTGGAGGTAGTTGCCCCGGCTACAGTACAGGAACCAGTAGTACAAGAACCAGTTAAAGAAGAAAAGCCGGTGAAACAAAAACCTGCAAGGAAGAAAACGAAGCAGGAACTATTCGATGCAAGACAATTATCTCTTTTTGATTTTGAAGCATGAAACCAAGGACAAAACGGGAAAAGTTGGTAGTGGAACTCAGTAGTAAGCTGCCGGCAATCACTGAAGCACAGATACGATGGGGAAAGAAGCATTGCTTCCCTCACAACGCATACCGGTGTAAAGATGAAATGTGGTGCAGCGAATGCGGAAAAATGTGGGTAGACACTACCGGACAGAAGGACGGATATATACGGTGTCCCTATTGCGGTGAGAAACTGGAGGTGAAGGTAAGCCGTAAGACAAAGGACGATTCAATAAGCTATCTGACAGTAGCCACCACATCAGGAGATTTTCAAGTTCTACGTCACTTCTACACAGGACGGTATGCTAGGAAAGGAGATGATACCCATTATTTCATCGATGAGGTGTGCCAACAGTGGATAACTGCTGACAACAAAGAGACGGTTATTGCCAAAGCCATGAATATGGGGCATAGAGGCTGGCTTCACACTACAGATATGAGTATCAAGAATGACGGAAACATCTACTATTCCCATTCGTATGACATAGACGGTTATGTATATCCGAAAGTAAAGCTACTCCCTATACTCCGCAGAAACGGACTTCGCACTTCGTTCCATGGTGTTACTCCGTCCATAATGATACGTGCGCTTCTTGGAGAAAGCAAGTATGCGGAAATGCTTTTGAAAACCAAGCAGTACAGCATGTTGGACTTCTATATGCACCGTGGAGGTCTTTCCCATCCATGGGCGATAAATATCTGTAACCGTAACGGGTACATCATCAAGGATGGTTCCATGTATCATGATTACCTGGAAATGCTGGACTATTTCCGCCTGGACACCCATAACGCTTATTACGTTTGTCCGAAGAATCTTAAAAAGGCTCATGACAAGCTGCTGGAACGTAAACGAAAGATCGAAGCGAAGATTTGGGCCGAAGAGGAACGTAAGAGGCGGATTGAACGCATGTCCAGAATGAAACAGGATATCCTTTCTTTCATCCGTAGAATACAGCCTTTCCTGGGAATGGAAATCAAGGATGAGGATATTGTTATCCGTCCGCTTGAGAGTGTGACACAGTTCTACCAGGAAGGAAAGGCAATGCACCATTGCGTATATCAAAATGGATATTACAAACGCAAGGACTGTATAATCCTCACGGCTCAAAAGGATGGGAAACGTCTGGAGACGGTAGAGGTTTCCTTAAAGACTTTCAAGATAGTGCAAAGCCGGGCGGTTTGTAATGGAACAAGTGATTACCATGACAGGATAATCAATCTTGTTAACCGTAACATGGGACTGATTAGGCGGTATGCATCATGAAAATCTATATTGAGTGTAATACTGATGGAAAGTACACAGCTGCTGACGGGAAAGACTTTGAATGTATAACAACAATATTAGGAGAAAACAAATGAATATTAAAGGAAGAATAACGATAGTAAAAGACATAGAGTCAATTATTACAAGAGATAAAAGAACAATATTGAAACGTACAGCAGTAGTAGAAACTGAAGGAGGAAAATACGTTCAGTCGTTGGCTTTCGATGTGATGGGAGAAGATATAAATAACCAATGGCTGGCAGTTGGCCAGAAGGTAGAAGTAGATTACAATTGCCATGTAACAGAGTATGGAGGTAAGTTATATAACAATGTCAGAGCGTGGAGAATCATTGAGTGTAAAGATGGATGAGGCTACAGTCAGTGCGATGACTGATATGATGAGTCAATTAATATAGTAGACAATTTGAATTGGAAGGAGATATTAACATGAGAAGAAAAAGGAATGAATGGATAAGGCTAACAGCACGAGTAACATTGGCGGATTATACAAGATTGAAGGATATACAAAAAAAGTATAAGTTTAAGTCAGTATATCAAATTTTGAATTATTTGGCATATTCATTTTTACGTGTGGCAGATAAAAAAAATGATAAGGTTGATGAACCATTACCAGATGAAGTGGAGGAGATGTTCGATGATTTAGGCACTCCAAAGATGCCGATCAGATACAAGAAGGCGAAACCGAAGAAAATGAGCGTGGACCTATGAGCAGCAGGAGCAAGGAATACCGCAGGCTGATAACGTCCAAACGTTGGCGGGATCTGCGGGCTGTGAAGATGGCCCGAAACCCGCTGTGCGAGGACTGCCTGCTGGATGACAGGGCGACACTGGCTACCGAGGTGCACCACGTCATACCGGTAGAGCGTGGCAGCAGCATGGCGGAGATGGAGAGGCTGGCGTTCGACTACACGAACCTGAGAAGCCTGTGCGAAAAGTGCCACCAAAAAATACATGAACGCATGAATAGTAAGGGACGGGAGGCGGCGAAGGCCAGTTCAGAACTCGAGTCGAAGCGGTTCATAAGCAAATACCTCGACTGAAGTCCTCGTCGGTCCTGCTGTCTGTAAAAGTTTAACGAACTTTATAACAAACGCCCCGGGGGGGGTATTTTTTAAATAATTTAAAAACTGTAGAACCCCGTCCGCTTAGTTTTCACACGCGAGGGCAATTTTGAATCTGAGGGGGTATGAAAAATATTTACAGACTGGAATTATGGAAACTATTGTGACAATAAAGAGCAGAATCAGGAAGGCGCTGAAGAACCAGAATACCTACTCGAAGGATCTGGAAACCTGCATCGCCATGGCAGCGGGTTCCTACTACGCTTTCCTTCTTGCACAGGAGGATGTGGGGAAGCTTACGACAACCTTTGTCGAAGAGAAAACCCGTGAGGGGAACAGTAAGCTGGTACCCCATCCTGCTTTCAAAGTACTGAAGGATACTCAGGAGATGGTTAGACGTTCGCTCCGTGAACTGGGACTTACTCTGGGTACACTGTCTACCGGCGACAACGACCCGCTGGAGGATATGTTAGACCGTGCAGGGAAGGAGGTTGAATGATACTTGATGAACAGGAAAAGCAGCGGATCCGTGACCTGAAACGGGAGACGGCCATCAGGTTGTCGGAGATTGACCTGGACGGCTATCCGCTTCTGGACAAGACGGACGGCAGGCTGCGCGAGTACATCGAGAGCGTACGAGGATATCCGGAAAAGCATAACCTATACGAGTTGTTGGCGCTGCTCCGGTTCTTCCGTCTGCTCGACAGGTACGAGTTCCGTCCGTCCGCCGTCCGTCGGTTCATCGTGGTGTATGAGTCGCTCCGGTTCAACGGAATGAAGGGCGTCACCCGGTACAGGCTGACCCCGATTCAGGTGTTCCAGTTCGCCTCAATCCTGGGATTCTACCGGACACCGGCGAAACGCCTGTGCCGTACTGCCCTGCTGTTTGTTCCGAGAAAGTACAGCAAGACCACATCGGTGGCCGCCCTGGCCATCGACGACCTGCTGTTCGGCGATTCGAACGCGCAGGCATACGTGGCAGCGAACAGCTACGAACAGGCACAGATCTGTTTCAAGGAAATCAAGGGAATTCTGAAGAACATGGATCCGAAGATGCGTCGTTTCCGGATCAACCGGGAGAAGGTATACAATCTCATGCCGGGGCGCAGCAGCTTCGCACGTTGTCTGGCATCCGACCCCGACAAGTTGGACGGTCTGAACGCATCGCTGGTCATTTTGGACGAATATTCGCAGGCCGACAGCGCCGAGCTGAAGAACGTGCTTACGTCCTCCATGGGGGCACGGGTAAACCCGCTCACGGTGATAATCACGACGGCATCGGAGAAGCTGAACGGGCCGTTCTTTGCCGAACTGCAGGGGTACAAGGATATCCTGGAGGAGAAACTGGAGGATGACAGCGTGTTCGCGCACATCTTCGAGCCGGATATCGATGACTTGGAGGACAGTGAGGACACCTGGAAGAAGGTGCAGCCGCACTGGGGGGTAACGATACAGACGGACTATTACGGGCTGAAATACCGGGAGGCCCTCCGAAGCTATGAAGACATGAAGGCGTTTCGTACAAAGCTGTTGAACATCTTTGTGGTGGATGACGCGAAGGCATGGATAACCGCTGATGAGGCGATGGCCTGTAAGCGGAAGTTGAACCTGGACGAAGTGAAGAACGGGCCGCTTACCATGGTGTCGATGGACTTGTCTATCCACGATGATTTCTCTGCCGTTTCCTACAACCTGTATAGCGAGGCGTTGCGCTCCTTCCACATCCATACGGACTACTATTTTCCGGACGGGGCGCTGGGCAAGCATCCGAACCGGGAGCTGTACCGCCGGTGGGCGGACAGCGGGTACCTGAAACTGTGCAAGGGGGACGTGATAGACTACAGAATGATCGTACAGGATATTCTGGAGCGAAGCCGTACACTTCGTATAGTCGGCGTGGGCTTCGATGCGTACAAGTCACAGGAGTGCGTGAACATGCTGGCCGCTGCGGGATTCCGTGAGGTGCTGAAGGCGGTACCGCAGAACTATGGGGCTTTCACGTCACCGGTTGAATCCTTCGAGTACGCCTTGCGCACCGGAAAGGTCTCGTTCAACGACAACCCGATAAACTGGTACTGCTTCGGGAATGCCGTGCTCGATACGGACAGAAACGAGAACAAGAAGCCCATCAAGATTTCTGAAAATCGGAAGATAGACGGGGTCATTACTGCCCTCATGACATTCTACCAGTTCAACAATTTCGAACGTCCTGCCCGTTAAAGTGCTACCAAAATATGCTTTTCGCAGGTATAGTAAAAAGGCTTATGTACGTATCTGTCGAAGAAATAAAGAGACATCTGAACATCGATTATGAAGAGGATGACCAGTATCTGATTGAACTCATCGAATCCGCCGAGGCTGCTGTCGGTAAGTATATCCAGCAACCGCTGTCGGAACTGGAAGACGAGAACGGCAGTATTCCGTCCGACCTGAAGATGGCAATACGCATCCTGGTCGGCGGATTCTATGCGAACCGTGAACCGGCCGCCTTTGCGGCATCCTCCGAAATCCCATACGGGCTTACTTTTCTTCTAGTTCAACACCGTAAACTTTCGTGATATGCAGGCAGGGTTACTGAAGGAATGGATAGAGATACAGCAGGAGGCCGTGACGAGGGACCGGCTGGGAGGTGAGACAA
>ULTX01085076.1_pt1 | contig 13624 bp, 8 predicted proteins | sample 1958041 | NCBI WGS metagenome assembly ULTX01 (sample SAMEA4835747, study PRJEB28245) | human gut metagenome | biome: gut microbiome; material: fecal sample | place: Denmark | collected 2008
TCGTTTTCACGGAAGGATTCGGCACTTTCCAACATCAGTCCGGCGGCCTTGATGACATCCCCCGGACGGTAATAATCTTCCATCTCCGACCAGCTGGAAACCTGATAGACCTGGAAAGAAGGACGGGCGCAGAAAACCGATTCGTGGGTGCCCTGCTGTACCGAGGATGCCGGACAATTGTAAATGGAATTGCTCAGCATCTGCCAGGCCTGCTGAATCCTTTCATCCGACTTCCCGTAACGGGCCTTGACATAGCCGGCCAGCCACTCGTCCTTGGAGAACCGTTCCGAACGCCAAGGGAGTTCGCACAGGAGTTCGTACATCACGGGATTGTTCTCGATACCTTCCATCGTCATGCCTACTCCTTTCAGCCTTTCGCCGAAAGGACTTTCCTTGGCCTTGTAGAATTCATGAATCACGTGGGCCATCTTGCCATGCAGACCGACGTTCCCTCCGTAATTGAGCAACATGCAATAAAGCCAGTCGTGCGGCCCGAAACCTTCTTTGCGGTACCAGGTAGAAGACTCATCGCCCCACTGGGGACGGCTCTCGGAGAACAAGTCAAGCACCACCACATCGCCGGCCGGCAAATCCTTGATCATTTCCTGCCGAGGGTTGGCTCCCCAGGCCTGAACCACCCAGGCCGAACGGGGATTGGCCCGCTTCATGGCCTTCCAGATGGCCTTACCCGCCAGATTCAAATCCACACCGGCCGTACTTCCTCCTTCGTGGAACGGGTCCATGCTATAATAATCCGCCTTCCCGTACAGACGGGTCAACTCCTTGTAATACAAACGGGCGATACATTCAAAATTCGGGTCGGTAGGTTGCAGGAAAGCCGGACGGTTATAGCCGCACCAGATGCCCGGGTCGGCCACATCCAGCCCCAGTTTCTCCTTCGCATTGTGCGGTACCATGCCCGAGTAGCCCGGCAATACGGGATGGATGCCGTATTCACGCATCCGCTTCAGGATACGTTTCTGAAGCTTTTCCTGATGGACATACCAACTCTCCGGGTTCGGTCCTCCCCAACCCTCCAGGTTGTTCATCAGCCACCATGCCTGGAAGGCCGGTCCGGCTATGAAATCACCGATTTCCTTTTCGGTATACCCCAAATCCTGCAAGACATTCCTCCAGACCACATCTGTCCCGACCATCGCCAGGGGCAGGTTGATGCCGTGCAAAGCCATCCAGTCGATTTCCTGTTCCCAACGGTCCCAGTCCCAGAAAGCCATGCTATAAGAAAATGTACAGTAATTGAGGTCATAACGGTAGGGAAGCGTAGTTTCGTGGCGTTCCTTTCGGGCGACCTTTGGCAAGACATCCGGCAATTCCGCCCGCATGTTGTTCCAGGACAGATGGACGCCCGCATAATATTTCAGGTACCAGTTGATACCGGTAGCGATACTCACGTAATTGTTTCCTCGGACTACGACCTTGTCTCCCTGCTGGTCCAGCTCGAAGAAGTCATCCTCTGCTTTCTGAAGCTCAATCCGGAACTTGGCCGACGCTCCTTTGTCTATCCGTTCCAGCAATCCCGTTATCGGCGAAGCGCACAAGCCGACGACGAACAGGCAACAACTGATCAGTAATGCGATTCTTTTCATGTATTATCTACTTTTAAGGTTACCCTACAAATTTACAACTTGTTTTGAATACTTACCGCTATATTTACATAAAAGCATGGTTCCGATTGGAAATGTCGGAACTATTGTATTCTTTTGCAACCGGAATCATAAAAAAGAAATCAAAGAAATGAAAAACACGAATCGTATCGTATGGGCGGATTTTCTCCGTCTGATTGCTATTCTGATGGTTGTCTGCATCCATTGCGCAGACCCTTTCAACGTTTCACCCGAAGCCCGCTTGAATCCGGAATATAATTTCTGGGGAAGTATCTACGGGTCTCTTTTACGTCCGTGTGTCCCCCTGTTCGTCATGCTCACCGGTATGCTTCTGTTGCCTGCCCAACAGGACATCGGTCCCTTCTACAAGAAAAGGATGATGCGCGTGCTGATACCTTTCATCGTATGGTCTTTGCTATACGACCTTTTTCCGTGGTTCACCGGTCTCATCGGTCTGGACAGCTCCATTCTCTCCAAGATGTTCGCCTATGCCGGAGAATCCCCCTCGCAAAGCCTTTCCGATAGCCTGCACAACATCTGGCTGATTCCCTTCAACTTCAATACGTACACCGTCCACCTGTGGTACATCTATATGTTGCTGGGATTGTACTTGTATATACCTTTCTTCTCCGCGTGGCTGAAACAGGCTTCGGAGAAACAGATCCGGATTTTCCTGGGCTTGTGGTGCATCACGTTGTTCTTACCTTATTGCCGGGAGTTCATTTCCGAAAACCTTGGCGGTACCTGTGCCTGGAACGATTTCGGAATCCTCTATTATTTCTCGGGCTTCTGCGGTTACCTGCTTTTGGGGTCTTATCTGAAAAATACGGGCAACCGGCTTCCGACGGGAAAGACCATTGGTATCTCCATCGTCCTGTTCGTCATCGGCTATGCCGTTACCTATTACGGATTCCGCGAGATAACCGGACGTCCGGAAGCCACCGAACGCCAGGTAGAACTGTTCTTCCAGTATTGCTCGCCCAACGTGATGCTGATGACCGTAGCCGTTTATCTCCTGGCACAGAAGGTAAAGATAACATCGGTGTTCCTCACAAGCGCATTGACCAACCTTACCCGATGCGGACTGGGCATCTATATGATTCATTATTTCCTGGTAGGTGCAGGTTATCTGGTGGTAGAGAACCTGGGAATGCCTATACCGTTGCAGATTCCGGTCACCGCCTTGCTGGTATTCGTGGCGGCATGGGGCATCGTAGCCGGATGCTACAAGTGTTTTTCGAAAGTTTCCAGGTGGATTATGGGTTAACTTCTGATACTTGGGAACAATAGGACATTCTGTTATGGTAAATTTACATTTATGAACCATTGTTTTTTTGACTATAAATTTTCACTTTTTGCCGGAACGGGCGAACGGTTGTTACGAAATCTTGGGATTTTGTGAAAAAAAATAGCAGAAATAAGTTTGTTTGTAGAAAAATGTTCTTATATTTGCCACACCATAAAATTACACAATATGACAATTTTCAACATCCATATCACAACCATGGGGATGGGGTGTTTCTTTACCGCCACATCTGTTTCAGGGACTACCCCTCGGGGGTAAGGATTGTATATTGGTGTTTCTACGTGATACACGCTTACGGACGTAAGCATTCATTTCTATTTATTATTTATTCTGATTTTATTTCTGGCTTTTTATTCCTGACGGGGGAGTGGAAAGTATAAAATAATTGTGTATACCTATGAAAGTATTGAAATTCGGTGGAACGTCTGTAGGTTCCGTCAACAGCATGCTGAGTGTGAAAAAAATTGTTGAGGCAATTGATGAAAAAGTGATTGTGGTAGTTTCTGCATTAGGAGGAATTACAGACAAATTGATTAATACCTCGAAGATGGCTACAGCAGGCGATTCGGCTTATGAAAAGGAAATGAAGGAAATTGTCAATCGCCACATTGAGATGGTCTATACGGTGATACCGGCCGGGAAGCAACGTGAAATCCTGTTGGACCAGGTAAACGAGCTGTTGAGCGAATTGAAGGATATTTTCCAGGGTATCTATCTGATTCGTGACCTCTCACCAAAGACTTCCGCTACCATCGTAAGTTACGGAGAGCGTCTTTCATCCATCATTGTAACTGCTTTGATTAAGGACGCTCAGTGGTTTGATTCACGTACTTTCATCAAGACAGAGAAAAAACACAACAAGCATATCCTGGATTCGGAACTGACTACCCAACTGGTCAAGGAAGCTTTCAAGGAACTTCCACAGGTATCATTGGTTCCCGGATTCATTTCCAGTGATAAGAATACCGGTGAGATTACGAATCTGGGCCGGGGCGGATCCGATTATACGGCTTCCATCATCGCCGCGGCACTGGATGCGGATATTCTGGAAATCTGGACCGATGTGGATGGTTTCATGACGGCCGACCCTCGTGTCATCAGTACCGCATATCCCATCACAGAATTGAGTTATGTTGAAGCGATGGAGTTGTGTAACTTCGGTGCAAAGGTGGTTTATCCGCCGACTATTTATCCGGTCTGCCATAAGAATATTCCGATTCTTATCAAGAATACATTCAATCCGGAAGCTCCAGGCACCATCATCAAGCAGGAAGCCGACCACTTCTCGAAGGCCATCAAGGGTATTTCCTCCATCAATGATACGTGTCTGATTACCATGACCGGTCTGGGTATGGTAGGCGTTATCGGAGTAGACCACCGTCTGTTCCGTGCGTTGGCCGAGAACGGTATCAGCGTGTTCCTGGTTTCGCAGGCTTCTTCAGAGAACTCTATTTCCATCGGTGTACGTAACGGAGAGGCCGAACTGGCATGTTCCCTGCTGAACGAGGAATTCGCCAAGGAAATCGAGATGGGTGAAATCAGTCCGATGAAAGTAGAAGGCGGACTGGCTACCGTAGCGATTGTAGGTGAGAACATGAAACATACGCCGGGCATTGCCGGAAAGCTGTTCGGTACGTTGGGACGTAACGGTATCAATGTCATAGCCTGCGCACAGGGTGCTTCTGAAACCAATATCTCGTTTGTTGTAGACGGTGCTTCGCTTCGTAAGACCCTGAATGTGATTCACGACTCGTTTTTTCTTTCGGAATATCAGGTACTGAATCTTTTTGTCTGTGGTATCGGAACCGTAGGCCATAGCTTGTTGGAACAGATTCACGGTCAGCAGGAACGGCTGAAAAAGGAACGTGGACTGAAGCTGAGAGTCGTAGGTATCGCCAACGGACATCAGGCTTACTTCTGCCGTCAGGGCATTGATTTGGCAAACTTCCGTCAGGAACTGGAAGAGAAAGGTGTTCCATCTTGTACTCAGCTTCTGCACGACGAGGTAATTGGTATGAATATTTTCAATTCGGTGTTTGTGGATTGTACGGCAAGTCCGGAAATTGCCGGTCTGTATAAAGATTTCCTGAAGCACAATATTTCGGTGGTTGCCGCCAATAAGATTGCCGCTTCTTCGGATTATGAAATTTATGCGGAATTGAAGCAGATAGCCCGCCAGCGTGGTGTGAAATTTCTCTTCGAAACGAATGTAGGTGCCGGACTTCCGGTTATCAATACCATCAATGACCTGATAAATAGTGGTGATAAGATTTTGAAGATTGAAGCGGTGTTGAGCGGAACGTTGAATTACATTTTCAATACCTTGAGTGCGGATGTTCCATTGAGCGAAACTATCCGTAGAGCTAAAGAAGAAGGATATTCTGAGCCGGACCCGCGCATAGACTTGAGCGGAAAAGATGTTATCCGTAAACTTGTTATTTTGGCACGTGAAGCTGGTTACCGTCTGAATCAGGAAGATGTGGTGAAACATTTGTTTATTCCCGATGAATATTTCGAAGGGTCGCTGGATGACTTCTGGAAGAAAATTCCACAACTGGATGACGATTTCGAGAAACAACGGCAGAAACTGGAGGCCGAAGACAAACGCTGGCGGTTTGTGGCCAAACTGGAAGACGGTAACGGAACGGTTTCCTTGCAGGAAGTGGGGCACGACCATCCGTTCTATACCCTGGAAGGAAGCAATAATATAATTCTGCTGACAACTGAACGATATAATGAATACCCGATGCTGATTCAGGGATATGGTGCCGGTGCCGGTGTAACGGCGGCCGGAGTATTCGCTGATATCATGAGCATCGCTAATATTTAAGGGGATTATGAAACATTTGATTATTTTGGGGGACGGTATGGCCGACTGGGCGGTACCGTCGTTGGGAAACAAGACCTTGCTACAATACGCACATACACCTTACATGGATAAACTGGCCAGTCTGGGACGTACCGGTATGCTCAAGACGGTGGCTGACGGTTTCCATCCGGGAAGCGAGGTGGCCAACATGTCTGTCATGGGATATGACTTGCCGAAAGTATACGAGGGGCGGGGAGTACTGGAAGCCGCTAGTATCGGGGTAGATCTGGAACCGGGCGACATGGCGATGCGTTGTAACATCATCTGTGTAGAAGGAGAGACGTTGAAGAACCATTCGGCTGGACACATTACTACCGAAGAAGCTGATGTGTTGATTAAGTTTTTGGAAGAAAAGTTGGGTAATGACCGGATTCATTTCTATACCGGCGTCCAGTATCGTCATCTGTTGGTGATAAAGGGAGGCGATAAGCGTGTGGCATGCGTTCCTCCTCACGACATCCCGTTGCAACCGTTCCGTCCGAACCTTGTGAAACCGCTTTGTCCGGAGGCGCAGGAAACGGCCGATTTGCTGAATGATTTGATTCTGAAATCACAGGAATTGCTGGCCAATCATCCGCTGAATCTGAAGCGGATGGCCGAAGGAAAAGATCCCGCCAACAGCATTTGGCCGTGGAGTCCGGGGTATCGTCCGAAGATGGAACCACTTTCACAGAAATATCCGGCTATCCGGAGAGGTTCGGTTATTACAGCGGTAGACCTGATTCGCGGTATCGGGCGTTATGCCGGTTTGCGTTGTATCGATGTAGAAGGAGCTACCGGTCTGTATACTACCAATTATGAAGGAAAGGCACAGGCTGCCATCGATGCCTTGAAGACCGATGATTTTGTTTATCTTCACATTGAAGCGAGCGATGAGGCAGGCCATGAAGGAGATGTAGCTTTGAAACTGAAAACCATCGAATATCTGGACAGCAGGGCTTTAGGACCTATTTTCGAGGCTGTAAAGGATTGGGAAGAACCGGTGGCCATCGCTGTTCTGCCGGATCATCCGACGCCTTGTGAATTGCGTACACATACCAATACTCCCGTGCCGTTCCTGATTTATTATCCTGGAATTACTCCTGACTCTGTTCAGACGTACGATGAGGAATCTTGCCAACAGGGTGTATACGGTATGCTGGAGAAAGATGAGTTTATGAATCTGTTTATGAATCTTTAAGTTGATAATACAATGAAATACTATAGCACAAACAAGCAGGCTTCCGACGCAACTTTGGAAGAAGCCGTAGTAAAAGGATTGGCGGCCGACAAGGGACTTTACATGCCTTATCAGATTAAACCGCTTCCTCAGTCTTTTTATGAGGAGATAGAGAACCTGTCTTTTCAGGAAATCGCTTACCGGGTGGCAGATGCTTTCTTTGGTGAAGATGTGCCTGCCGATACCTTGAAGCAGATTGTGTATGATACGTTGAGTTTTGATGTTCCGGCCGTAAAGGTGAAAGAGAACATCTATTCACTGGAGTTGTTCCACGGACCTACATTGGCTTTCAAGGATGTTGGCGGACGCTTTATGGCCCGTCTGTTGGGTTATTTCATCCGTAAGGAAGGGAAGAAACAGGTGAATGTGCTGGTAGCTACTTCCGGTGATACGGGTAGTGCGGTAGCCAATGGTTTCCTGGGAGTGGAAGGTATTCATGTGTATGTTCTGTATCCGAAGGGAAAGGTCAGCGAGATTCAGGAAAAGCAGTTCACTACGTTGGGGCAGAACATTACCGCCATCGAAGTGGACGGTACATTCGATGATTGTCAGGCGTTGGTTAAGAACGCTTTCATGGATAAGGAACTGAACGCACACATGCAGCTGACTTCCGCCAATTCCATCAATGTTGCCCGTTTCTTGCCGCAAGCCTTTTATTATTTTTATGCATACGCTCAGATGAAACGTCAGAAACTGGCCGATAATCTGGTAATTTGTGTACCGAGCGGTAATTTCGGTAACATTACGGCCGGTCTGTTCGGTAAACGGATGGGATTGCCGGTGAAACGTTTCATTGCGGCCAATAACCGGAACGATATTTTCTATCAGTATCTGAAGACAGGGGAATATAATCCTCGGCCTTCCATCGCTACCATCGCCAATGCCATGGATGTGGGCGACCCGAGTAACTTCGCCCGTGTGCTCGATTTGTACGGAGGAAGTCACGATGCTATTGCCGCCGAAATCAGTGGAGCTACCTATACCGATGAACAGATTCGTGAAACGGTCCGTCAGGTATACGATGAAACCGGTTACCTGCTCGACCCGCACGGTGCCTGCGGCTACCGGGCTTTGGCCGAAGGACTGGCTCCTGATGAAGTCGGTGTATTCCTGGAAACAGCTCATCCAGCCAAGTTCCTCCAGACGGTGGAAGGTATTATCGGCCATTCAGTGGAAATTCCGGAGAAACTTCAGGCTTTCATGCGTGGAACCAAACAGAGTATTCCGATGAGTAAGGATTTTGCTTCGTTCAAGGAATATCTGATGAATGAATAATTGATAATGAACAATGATATGGGCTTGGGAATTTTCTAGGTCCATTTGCAAAAAAAACACCGGTTCTTGGTTGGAGCCGGTGTTTTTTATTCTTTTGGGGCCCGGCGGAAAGGTAATCCGTCGGAACGGGAATTGTCATGGAAGTTGTAATTTCAATTTGACAAACTGCTTGATGAAGTCGATAGTGCCCTCAATACCTAATACCGATGAGTCGATGCACAGGTGATAGGTAGCGGCTGCTCCCCATGTTTTATAACTGTAGTAGTTATAATAAGTAGAGCGTTTTTTGTCAGCTTTCTCCATCAGTTCTTCCGCTTTTTCAGCGGTGATGTGGTGCAGGCGCATCAAGCGTTCGATACGTGCTTCGGGGGAAGCGGAAACAAAGACATTGCAGCATCGGGGATGGTCGCGAAGAATATAATCGGCACATCGCCCCACAAAAAGACAGGATTGCTGTTCTGCCAGGTGACGGATGACATCGCTTTGTATCTTGAATAGCGAGTCGTTGCTTAAATATGAATTGTATGGATAGGCACCCTCGGTAATAAACGGGAAACGCGATCCGAAGAGGCCACCCAATATGCTTTGAGAAGCTTTTTCGTCCGCTTTTTCGAAGAACTCCCTGCATAGTCCACTTTCTTTGGAAGCCAGGTTGATAAGTTCCTTGTCATAGAAAGCTATTCCTAATTCTTTGGCCAGTTTTTCACCGATTTCTTTTCCGCCACTTCCCAGTTGGCGGCCAAGATTGATTACATAGTGCTCGTTCATATCGTTGTTCTTTGTTACTGGTTGACAAATATACAATTTTTTTATTTTCTTCCCCGTTACAGAGACTTTTTTCTGCTGAATTTATGCCTTATCCGCCTTCAGACTCTGTTCGTTTGCATGGCGTTTAAAGGTCTGGAATTGTTTATAAAGCATGATACCGGCAATGATACTGGCTGCCGCATCCGAGATAGGCATGCTGAACCAGACCCCTTTGGCATCCCAGAATATCGGAAGGATAATCAGGCAGGGAATCAGTATCAGTACCTGACGACTTAAGGACAGGATGATGGCTTTCCTGGCCATACCGATGCTTTGGAAAAAGTTTGATGTAACCATCTGGAAACCGATGATGGGGAAGAACATTACCACAATCCGTAACCCTTGTGCAGAGATGTTGATGAGTGTTTCATCGCTGGTGAAGGCTGAAACAGCCAGTTTGGGAATAAGCTCGCCAACCAGGAATCCGGTGGTAGTGACTATTGTTGCCGCAATGACAGTGAGTTTCATTACTTGGTTTACGCGGTGGTATTGTTGTGCACCATAGTTGTAGCCGGCAATCGGTTGCATGCCCTGGTTGAGGCCCATGACAATCATGACGAAAAGGAAAGAGATACGGTTCACAATACCAAAGGCACCGATGGCTAAATCGCCGTCATATTGTTTCAGCCCTTTATTGATGAGGATGACAATGAAACAGGAAGCTACATTCATGAAGAAAGGAGCCAGCCCGATGCCGATGATATTTTCTACCAGCACCCGTTTCAACCGGTAGATGCCCCGGTGGAGGTGAAGCAGTTCGTTTTTGTTACAGAAAATTTTGATGAGCCAGGCTAAGGATAATATCTGTGCCAGGATGGTAGCAATAGCTGCTCCTTGGATACCCCAACCAAATCCATAAATGAAGATAGGGTCCAATATGGTATTGACAACAACTGTGAAGATGGTGGCTAGCATGGCTTTTTGTGGATGTCCGGCCGAACGGAGTACGGAATTTAATCCAAGGTACATGTGGGTGATGACATTTCCTAACAGGATAGTAACCATGTAGTCACGGGCATAGGGGAGGGTTACTTCGCTGGCACCGAAGAAATATAGGATAGGGTCAAGGAATGCCAGTGTAATGATAGTGAACACGATACCGATGAGGAGGTTCAGTGAGACTACATTACCTGAAATTTTATGGGCAGTATCGTAATCCTTTTGTCCCAGTTTGACAGAAATCAGGGTGGAGGCTCCGACACCTACCAGTGAACCGAAGGCAGCTGCCAGATTCATGAGCGGGAAAGTGACAGCTAATCCTGAAATGGCTAGTGGCCCTACACCATGTCCGATAAAGATACTGTCTACCATGTTATAAAGTGAAGAAGCCGTCATGGCGATGATGGCCGGAACCGCATATTGTGTCAATAGCTTTCCGATGCGTTCTGTTCCTAATTCGTTGATTGCTCCATTTTGCGACATAAAACTCTTTTTATTGCTAAGTGGTTGATAAAAAATGACTTTCTAATCTAGTCGCCGCAAAGGTACGGAAAATACGGTAAAACTGGGGGGAAGGAAATGTAAAACTTGTCAAAAAAATGATGATGATGACATCGTTTTATCTGAGAAATACGATAGAATTGGATTTAAAGTTTTTGAATAAATTCAGAAAAGCCACTGACTGATTTCGGTCGGTGGCTTTTCTGAGTTACAATCGGTGTGGTATCAGAAGATGCTCCAGGCTACGGTCAGTCCGGCCATGACGATGGCTACCATACTCATCAGTTTGATGAGAATATTCAGGCTAGGACCAGAGGTGTCTTTGAACGGATCACCTACGGTGTCGCCCACTACGGTAGCTTTGTGCACTTCACTGCCTTTACCGCCGAAGTTGCCTTCTTCTACGTATTTCTTGGCATTGTCCCATGCACCGCCAGAGTTTGCCATGAAGATAGCCAGTACGAAACCGCTGCTCAGACCGCCTATCAACAGGCCCAATACACCGGGTACGCCGAAAATGATACCGGTCAGAATGGGGGCGATGATGGCAATGAGTGATGGTACTACCATTTCTCGTTGAGCACCTTTGGTAGAGATGGCTACGCAACGGGCATAATCGGGCTCTGTATCACCGGTCAGGATTCCTTTGATTTCGCGGAACTGACGGCGTACTTCGTCTACCATGTGGGCAGCAGCACGTCCTACGGCATTCATGGTCAGACCGCAGAACAGGAAGGCCATCATGGAGCCGATGAACATGCCCGACAGAACCTTCGGATTCATCAGGGTGACATCATAATAGTGCATAAAATCAAAGAAAGTTGCATCCTGTAAGGGGACGGATGTCCCGCCTACCGTGATTTCAGTAGTACCGATACGGGTAAGACCGATACGGATTTCTTCGATGTATGAAGCCAACAGAGCCAGACCTGTCAAGGCTGCCGAACCGATGGCGAATCCCTTACCGGTGGCAGCGGTAGTATTTCCTAAAGAATCGAGGGCGTCGGTACGTTTACGTACTTCGGCACCCAAACCCGACATTTCAGCATTACCGCCGGCATTGTCGGCTATCGGGCCGTAAGCATCGGTTGCAAGAGTGATACCCAGGGTAGAAAGCATGCCTACCGCCGCAATACCGATACCGTAAAGGCCAAGACCTACGTTTCCGAAATCAAAACCAGAGGCAAAGAGATAGGAAGCAATGATGCCTACCACAACGGCAATGACCGGAATGGCGGTGGAAAGCATACCCAGACCGATACCCGAAATGATGACGGTAGCCGGACCAGTCTTTCCGCTTTCACTCAGTTTTTGGGTAGGTTTGTAGGATTGGGAAGTGTAATATTCTGTCGAGCGTCCGATGACTACACCTACCAGCAGACCAACGACTACGGAACAGGAAATCCATATCCAGTTGTCGAGTTTCAATACCCAAAGGATGAAGAAAGTGGCTATTACAATCAGTACAGAACTGAGATTCGTTCCGAAACCCAGGGCACCGAGCAGGTCCTTCATGGTTGCGTTTTCCTTGGTACGTACAGCAAAGATACCGATAATGGAAAGCAGAATACCTACGGCCGCAATCAGCATTGGAGCGATTACAGCCTTGTATTGCATCAGTGTATCACCGCTATGAATAAAAGCAGCTGCTCCCAAAGCGGCAGTGGCCAGGATGGAACCGCAGTAACTTTCGTACAGGTCGGCACCCATACCGGCTACGTCGCCTACGTTATCGCCTACATTGTCGGCAATGGTGGCCGGATTACGAGGGTCGTCTTCCGGAATACCGGCTTCTACTTTACCGACCAGGTCGGCACCTACATCGGCTGCTTTCGTGTAGATACCACCGCCGACACGGGCGAACAAAGCTTGTGTAGAGGCACCCATACCGAAAGTCAGCATGGTAGTGGTGATGACACAGAGTTTATGGGTGGGTGTCAATGTATCCGCTGGAATGACGGCGTTCAGCAGCAGGTACCAGAAAGAGATATCGAGCAATCCCAGTCCTACTACTACCAATCCCATGACCGCTCCACTACGGAAAGCGATACGCAGACCGCCGTTCAGTGAGCTGCGTGCGGCATTGGCTGTACGGGCAGAAGCATAGGTAGCAGTCTTCATCCCCAAAAATCCTGAAAGTCCGGAAAAGAATCCACCGGTCAGAAAGGCTACCGGTACCCAATGGTTTTGCACATCGAAACCGTAGGCCATGATGGAGAACAGGATAACCAGACCGAGAAAGACCATCCCGACAATTTTGTATTGTTGTTTCAGATAAGACATGGCGCCTTTGCGTACGGCGGCGGCAATTTTTATCATTTGAGGAGTTCCTTCGCTCTCTTTCATCATTTGGCGGTGAAAATGCCAGGCAAAGCCGAGAGCCAGGATAGAGGCAATGGGTACAACCCAGAATAACAATTGGTCCATAGCATGTATAAAATTAAGGTTTGGTTTTAGAAATAGTTCCGGTTAACGGAATTTCTGAGGTAATTTCTGATTGGTTCTTAGTGTGTTAAATGAAGCTTTCCCGCTAAGTTTTTATTTACGTCCGGCAGCGAAAAACTTCCATACCAGCGCGCTACAGGCAGCCCCTAAGAACGGAGCGACGATGAACAGCCACAGTTGTGAAAGGGCTTGTCCGCCTTCTACCAATGCCGGGCCAATGCTGCGTGCCGGATTGACGGAAGTACCCGTAATGGGAATACAGACAATGTGAATCAATACCAGTGTCAGGCCGATGACGAGTCCTGCCAGGTTTCCGGCACCGCCTTTTTCATCGGTAGCACCTAAGACGACTAAAACAAAAATGAAGGTGAAGACAGTCTCGGCAATGAAAGCCTGGGCTGTTTCTCCCATATCAAAAGTGTTCGAACCAGTTGTAGTAGGTCCGTCGAATCCGCCAGTCGAAACCAATAGGGCGAGGATAAAAGAACCCAGTAAAGCACCGATTACCTGAAAGAGCATGTACATTGAGGCGTCTTTGTTACTCATCCGTCCCGACATCCATACCCCAAGGGTGATAGCCGGGTTGATGTGGCATCCCGAAATGCTTCCTATGGTATAGGCCATGGCCACAACGGATA
>ULTX01068551.1_pt1 | contig 13619 bp, 10 predicted proteins | sample 1958041 | NCBI WGS metagenome assembly ULTX01 (sample SAMEA4835747, study PRJEB28245) | human gut metagenome | biome: gut microbiome; material: fecal sample | place: Denmark | collected 2008
TCGGTTCATCCAGACCGGCACACAGCCTTTATGCTTATCTTCTATTTACTGAATCTCCCTGCGATATTTTTGGGGGAGAAATGCGGAAAGACTTTTTTCAAGAATGTAGCCTCTGACAGTATTCCGACGGAGTAATGCCTTCCTGTTTCTTGAACATGCGGCTGAAATGCTGGGGATATTCAAAACCAAGACGGTCTGACACTTGGGAGATGGTTTCTCCAGCTGCAAGACCGTTCTTGGCAAACTGGATAACGAACTGGCGGATGTGATTGCTGGCCGTGTACCCAGTCGTTTTTTTGATGACATCGCCGAAATAGTTGGGCGACATACAGAGCTTATCGGCACAATACTGCACGGTGGGCAGGCCAAGGGTAAACTGGAGCTTGTCCTCGAAATAGTCGCGGAGCAGACGGTCGAAGCGAACGAGAATGTCGGAGTTCTCAATCTTTCGGGTGACGAACTGGCGGTTGTAGAAACGCTGACAGAAATTAAGCGTCAGTTCAATGTAGCCAACGAGGATGGCATTCTGCAGCTCATCCGACTTCTTGTTGAGTTCCTCCCGCATCTGACGCATCAGAGAAACAAGGATATCGTGTTCCTCGTCGGTCATGTGCAGAGCCTCGTTCACGCGGTAATCGAAAAAAGAATAATCCTTGATGTGCTTTTCAAGAGGGAATCCATGAAGCAGGTCGGGATGGAACAAGAGCGCCCAACCTGCAATCGACACCCGCTCACCGTTGTCCTCCTTGCCGCCTATCTGTCCGGGAGCCACACACAGCAGTGTACCTTTGTGATAATCGTATTTGCCGCAACCATAATCCAAGTCCACATCAGCATCATCCCGCAGGAACAGCCCGTACACGCTGTAATTGTTCAGACTGTGGCGTATAGGCGACACTTCGGCATAATTGATGACGCTGACCAACGGATGCTGATCGGCACATCCGAGGTAATGACCGTAGTCGTTGACATTCCTTACTTTTAATATTTTGCTCATCTTGTTTCTTATTAAACCGATACAAAGGCAATGCAAACGAGAGCAACGAGAACTTGTTTTCAGAATATCGAGTGCAGCTTGCCTGACACAAAGATAAAGTATTTCACGGACAATGATTTACTCCGACACGCAATTTCAGTGAAAATGGTAGGGTTTACCCACTTATGGTTACAGCGTTTCTCCTTGTTCCGATGTATTTTTGCATCAGATAAAAACAAGAATATAATGAATCAGCAAACAGAATTACCTGAAAAATTATGTACGGACAACGCAGTGTGTATCATCAAACAGGCATAAGTAACATTAATTAGAATAACCTATCTATGAACAAAATTATTTTGACATTAGCAGCAGTAATGACCATGAGCCTTGCCGCCTGCGCCCAAAACAAAGGAGAAAACAATATGCAGACAGATAACAAAACGTTGGTCGTGTATTTTTCCGCGACAGGGACAACAGCCAAAGCTGCCCGGACGATTGCGGACATTACAAGTGGTATTTTATACGAAATTGTTCCGCAACAAGCCTATAATTCCGACGACCTTGATTGGAACGACAGGCAGTCGCGCAGTTCGGTGGAAATGAACAATCCGCAGGCACGTCCGGCATTAAAAGGCACAAAAGCGGATGTCGCTGCCTACGATGTCATTTTCATCGGTTATCCCATCTGGTGGAATCAGGCTCCGCGAATTGTCAATACATTCATTGAAAGCCATAACCTGAAAGGCAAAACGCTCGTCCCGTTTGCCACATCTGGTGGTAGCGGTATAACGGGTAGCGTGAAAGAATTAAGGAAATCCTATCCTGACTTGAAATGGCAGGAAGGTAAATTGCTGAATGGAGCAAACCGGAATGATATCCAAAATTGGGTCGGTAATGTAATGACAAAACAGTAAATTTCATAAAATTAGCAATGATGTTTGGAATAGGAACACAAGAGATAATCTTTATCGTACTGATAGTCCTGCTGTTTTTCGGAGGCAAAAAAATACCCGAACTGATGAAAGGTCTGGGTAAAGGAGTACGCAGTTTCAAGGAAGGAGTAAAAGGCGTGGAAAACGACCTTGATATAAGAGATGAAAATCCAACCAAATGATAATATGGGACAAACGATAGATAATTTACAGATTCGTCCGTTTGTTTTAAGTTATACGTCCGTTCGTTTTGAGTCACACATCCGTTCGTTTTAAGTCACACGTACGTTCGTTTTTGGGGGCAGGCATTCTACACAAGCTACAGGTATTAGCCCTATACATATAACAATAGCGACTGCCACTATAAGCCTAAAGTTGCAGCCGCTATCGTTTTGTTGTACCTATATGCAGTAGTTGCATCAGCTACCGGATTCATCCAGCCAAGCCAATGCAGCAGCTCCTAAAATAGCCGCTTCTGCATCTTTCAAAGCCGAAACCAGAATCCGGGCAGTCCCTCTGTAGTTTTCGAAAACTTCCCTATCATACGTCTCTTTCAGCGGATTCATCAACAAGTCGCCGGCTTTTGTCAATCCGCCAAACAGGATAAAGGCTTCCGGGTCTGAGAACGTTGCGAAATTGGCCAGGCTTTCGCCCAACAATTTCCCGGTAAACCGGAAAACCTCGTTGGCTATCCGGTCTCCCTTGACAGCTGCCTCATAGACATCCTTCGAAGTAATTTCATTACCGGCTATTGCCCTGAGCAGACTGGGACTATCATCCCTTTCCAGAAACTCGACAGCTGTACGGGCCACGCCAGTAGCGGAGCAATAAGCTTCCAGACATCCCTTCCTGCCACACGGGCACTCTCTACCGTTCTCGGGACGAATCGTCGAATGACCGAGTTCACCGGCAAAACTGTTCTTTCCATAGACCAGTTTACCGTTCACTACGATACCACTCCCTACCCCGGTACCCAAAGTTATCATCATGAAATCCTTCATACCTTTGGCAGCCCCAAACAACATTTCGCCCAAAGCGGCCGCTTTGGCATCGTTTGTAATCCTGACCGGCAGATGCATCTTCTGTTCCAACAAACCGGCCAACGGGACAACTCCCTTCCAGGGAAGATTCGTCGCATTCTCAATGGTACGCTTCCAATAGTTCACATCGGGAGCCCCTATACCGAAAGCATGGATTTCATGTTCACACCCATAAGCCGAAACCAGCTTCTCTGCCTCCGAGACGCAGGTAGAAACATAATCTTCCAGAACCGGATAAGCCTGCGTCTTGAAAGAAGCAGTCGCAAGCACCTTCCCTTCCCGGTCAACAATACCCAACACCGAATTTGTTCCTCCGAGGTCTAAAGCCAATACATACTTCTTACTCATAATGTAGATTTCAAGATGTCCGGGTATTCCTTATAGATTTTCACCATCAGTTCACCGAACAGCGTATTCGTCCAGGCAAACCACGAACGGGTGAATTTGGTCGGGTCGTCCACATGGAAGGATTCGTGCATGAAACCTGTATCCGCATCGGTATTCTTCAGCAACGTAACGCACTGCCTGATTTCCTCCTTGTCGGTCGATGTAAGAGCCTTCATGATGATACTCATCGGCCAGGCATAATCCAGCCCTACATGAGGTCCTCCTACCCCTTCGCCGGCTTTTCCCTTGAAGAAATACGGGTTATTGTCGCTCCAGATGAATTTCCGGGTATTCAGGTACAACGGGTCGTCCTGCGAGCAATAGCCCAGATAAGGAGCTCCCAACAGGCTGGGGACATTAGCATCGTCCATACAGAGGCTGTTACCATAGCCATCCACTTCGAAGGCATAAATCTGTCCGGCTACCGGATGATTCACAATACCATATTTCTTGATGGCCCCATCCACCTCGTCGGCCAGTTGCAGGCACTCCTGTGCAAACTCCTTGTTGCCGTAGACCTTGGTCTCGATTTCGGCCAACTGTCTGAGCGAAACGACCGCAAACATATTCGAAGGTATCAGGAATCCGTACTGCGTAGCGTCATCCGAAGGACGGAAAGCAGAATAAATCAGTCCTACCGGCTTTACCGGTGCTCCGAATCCGCCGTTTATCTGTGAATCCGTCGGCCGGTCACAATCTCTGGTGAAGCTGTACGGACCCAGCCCGTCCTTCCGCTGCTGTTCCTTGAAGGTCTGTACCACCAGTTTCATGGCATCGTGCCATACAGCATCGAAGACAGAGCTGTCACCTGTAATCAGCCAATAATGATAGGCTACACGGATAGGATAACACAACGAATCGATTTCCCATTTCCGCTCGTGCAGCTCCTTCACCATGTGCTGTGTATTGTCACTTTCCCAGTAACTTCCCAAAGGCCCGTCATTGAAAGCATTGGCATACGGGTCAATCAGGATACACTGAGCCTGCCTGTTAATCAGACCAATAACCAGATTCTGAAGATTTTTATCCTCTTTCAGCAGTTGCAGATAAGGCCAGACCTGCGCAGAAGAATCCCGCAGCCACATGGCATGAATATCACCAGTAATGACAAACGTATCGGGTTTATCCCCCTTCATCCGGAACTCGACTGTCGTATCCAATGTATTCGGATAGCAGTTTTCAAACATCCACTTCAACTTAGGGTCGCTGATGGCATCCCTTACTTCTACAATCATCTTTTCTACAGCTTCCGAACTGAAATTACGCTTTTCAATCGCCGGGCGCTTCGATTCATAAGAAGTCTGTGCATAGACTTCCGTATACCCCGAACAAGCCAGCAACAAAGCCATTGCCGAAACACCTAAAAACTTACTGTTTATCATATTCCACACTTTTCATTAAAAATTATTCTTTCCTTCCTTTACCTGTACCGTCATTTCCTTGTCTCCATAAAGGATGGTCAGTACAAAAGGTACATTTGATTCTACAGTCACCTGCGGCTTGTCTGAAGCGGAACGTCTGCTCTTTGCTCTGAAAGAAATCATACCGTCCGGCCCGAAAGGATAGCGTTCGATACCATTTTCCTCGGTCAGATTCATATCCCAAACCACCTTACCTTCTGTATAATCGCCTCTGATACCAATGATGTATTCTATCAGCTCAGCGATAGGTGCAAGGCCAGTCCAGCCGATAAATTCCTTTCTAGCCATAAATCCCGGTTCTGCCGATTCTGGAGCATAATATTCCCAAAATGTACCCGTCTTCTTGTATACCTGGAATACCTGATCATAATGACTCAAAGCGATTTTCCGGGCCAGTTCCCGATAGCCATTCTTCACCAGCCCGGTCATGACCATGTAATTGGTTCCAGGCCAGATTCCTCCCTGCCAATATCTTCCGTTGGCCTTATACCTCGGATTGTCGGCCGATAAAGAAGGAACCATGAAAGGACGTTTGAAAGTTTCCGGATTTTCCAACTGCCCTATCATCCGTTTCATCTGTTCCTCATTCAGGACATCCGAAAAAAGTGCCCAATAAGCTCCGATACCTTTGGTCTTTCCCAAAGAACCATCTGCATACTGGTCATACAGAAATCCGGTCTCTTCATCCCAAAGATTCTCACTGATATATTTCTTGAGTACCTGTATTTCATCTTCCAGTTCCTCTATTTCTTGCCATCTTTCCAGATAAAAACCCATCTCAAGCAACAAATTAGCCGTAAACAGTTGTTGAAGATTGGTATCCAGCCAAATCATATGACCATGACTATAGATGGGATTGTATTTGGATTCTACCCGGGGCATATTGTCCATACCGGTTCCCCAGCCACTGGACCAATACATCCCGTTTCTCCAGGTCCGGTTCAGCCGGAGCCATTTATAATAGGCACACAGAACCGGGAAAATCTTATGCAACCGCTCTACATCACCGAACTGATGATAATAGACCATTTCACACCAGGGAATCAGATTCGGTCCTGTACTTACCGGGTCGTATCTTTCAAAGCAATCGGCACCGTCGGCCTTGATTTCCCTACAGATGAAACCGTCCGGATGCTGTTTGGCATAAAAGTTATCCAGCGTATTCTGGAACGGAAAGAAGCGGGCTCCATACCTGGCAAACATCAGAATGAACGAAGAATCCCACATGAAGATGTTACCATTATAAGCCGTATCAATATAAGGAGCCACAAATCCGGAACCGGGCAACGGATTCTTGATGTTGCCTACCGCAATTTCCCATGCCCTCCAGTACATATCGATTTCGTCCTGATGGCCACTCCAAACCGGTAAAGGCAGAATATCCTTAGCCTCTTCAAAGGTTCCGGGAGTGATGTATTTAGGTTTCGCTATACGATAATTATTTTCTGCCACAAGAGGCTCCTTCACATACGTATCCTTGTAAGGCAAATGATAGATACTATCATTACCACATCCTTGGGAAAAAACATAACTGCTACCTCCCAACAACAATCCCAAAGTTAAGCATACAATCCGTTTCATGCAGTCACTTCCATTAAAGGTTAAGCAAAGATTTGATTTTATGGAAAATGTCTGTATTCTCATAGATACCGGTAAACAGTTCAGAACCCGGTCCGAAAGCATATACAGGAACCATCACGCCAGAATGTCCGGTAGTAGAGAACTTACACTTGATTTCCCCCTTGTCTTTATCACCGTCTATAAGCGTAAGACCACCTGTTTCATGGTCCGCTGTAACCACAACAAGGGTTTCACCGTCTTTGGCGGCCCATTCCAGAATCTTACCTACAGTACGGTCAAAATCATGTGTTTCCTGCATCAGGAGGTCCAAATCATTGAAATGTCCGTAATCATCCAGTTGGGAACCTTCTATCATCATGAAAAAGCCGTTCGGATTCTGACTCAACAGTTCAATACCTTTCAAGGATGACTGAGCCAGACGGTCTCCTCTTTCAGCCGGCAACGGTGTATCTACCGAATCGGTCACCGCAAAGATTTTTCCAGACTTGAGATTTTTGCACTCCTCCCAACTACGAGCAATCTGATAACCTTTCTGTTCCAGTTCCTTGAAAATGTTACGCCCGTCTTTCCTGTTTTCAAACTTCTTGGCTCCACCTCCCACTACATAATCAGCTTCACAATTCACATAATCGGCAATGATTTCATCTTCATTGTCACGATCAACATTATGGCAACAGAAATCGGCCGGAGTCGCATCCCATAAGCGACAAGTCACTGCTACACCTGCTGATAAACCTTTCTGTTTGGCCAACTTGATTAAGGAAGGCTGAGGATTTCCATTGACATCGACCCCCACTGAATGATAATTGGTTTTCTGACCAATAGCCATAGCAGTTCCTCCTGCTCCAGAATCGGTAATCAGTTTATTGGCACAATATGTTTTCGACAAACCGGTTGCCTCACAGTTCTCCAGATACAACTTACCCCGATTGGCAGTCCATGCCGAATATACGTGCATCAGACTCATCCCGTCCCCAATCATCAGAATCACGTTCTTCACCTTGGTTCCCGTAGGTGGAATAATTTTTTCTACCGGATAAGGATTCTCCATCACATAAGTCTGAACCTTATCTGTTCTGCTGTTCTGCGCAACCCCATTTCCAACAATTATAGCCGATGCAATACAAGCAACAAGCCATTTATTGATTCTAAAATCCATAGTTTTATGTTTTAATTGTATTTATTGGTTCACTTTTTCTCTATCTGATAAATAAAAGATTGGCCGGAATAGGTCCCATTTGTTTGGCAGATGGAATCATCCACTCCCAATTCAAATCTTCACCTTCATAATCCTCGAAATACAGCAACCTATACGGATGCAATCCTTTTTTCAATGCTATCTTGCCGGAAGCGCTGATGGCTGCATGAGAACCATCATTATCCACGACCTTCGTATCGCCTATATACAGGACACTACCATCATCCGACTTTGTCGCGAATGTATACACGCCATCTTCGGGAACATTGATTAATCCTTCAAAAATATATCCGAAATGGTCCGCTTGCGGTGCTTCCTTGATAGAAGGCTCCTTCATGGTTCCTTTGCTGACCGGTTTGTTCTTCATCAAATCATTGACAGACTGATAATACCCTTCAAAATAAGTATAGGCTGTTCCATTCTCAGAAACAGTCCTTGCCACAGCTGGTTTCAATACAGCTTTGGTAGCTTCGATAGTGAAAATCCGGCTCGGAAGATACCCTTCCTTGAAAGATCTGGCCTTGATGGTAGTAGTCTTATCGATGGATAAGGCTCCTTTATACAGCTGCGAATTTTCCGTCGGCTCACTTCCATCCAATGTATAATAAATGCGGGCACCTGCCGTAGCAGAACCTAAGTTTACATCGATATGCTCCAGGAACAGATTAAGGTCTCTGTCCACGTATGGCATAGCCACTACCGCTTCCTTCGTGTACGAATACGGGAAAGCATCGGCACTTGTACCTCTTTCCATATTCGGCTTGTCAGTCAGGACAAATTCCAGTGTCCCCCCTTCCATCAGCTGATTATAAGTGATATAGTTCTTATCGATAACCTGTCCGTTCAGTCTGACTTCATCAATATAAACCTTCTTCGAACTGCCTTCTGCTTTAATCTGGAGTTGCTTGCCGTTGGCCAACGTAAGTTTGACCTCATCGAACAGCGGAGTAGTAAGCACGAACTCATTGCTGCCCGGGCAAACCGGATAGAAGCCCATAGCCGACAGAATATACCAGGCAGACATCTGTCCACAATCCTCATTACCGATAATCCCCTCCGGAGTAGGAGTATACATCTCATCCAGAAGTCTCCGGGTCATAGCCTGAGTCAGCCAAGGTTTTCCGATGTAGTTATACAGATATGCCATGTGATGACTGGGCTCATTACCGTGAGCATACTGACCAATCAGCCCTGTAATATCAGACAGTTCACCATCGATTTCAGAACTGACAACAAATAAAGAGTCCAGACTTGCGCCAAATGCTTCCACTCCACCGAACTGCTGAATCATGCCATTGACATCATGAGGAACAAAGAATCTGTATTGCCAGGCAGTTGCTTCCGTATAATCTCTCCCGACTTCATAGGAATTGAAATGCTCCATCCAGTTTCCATCCATACGCTTTCCTCTGAAGAACTTGGTCAATCCGTCGAAAACATTAACGTAATTCTGAGAACGGGCAATATAAGTTTCATAAATATCCTCCTTCCCCATCGCCTTGGCCATTTGGGCAATACACCAGTCATCATAAGCAAATTCCAGCAGACAGGATACAGATTCTTTCTTGATATTAGCCGGTATGAATCCATATTGAATATAATAATCGGCCCCTTTCTTATTAATTTCCGATGATTTTACCATGGCTGTCAATGCTTTTTCTGCATCAAATCCTCTGATTCCTTTCAGATAGGCATCGGCTATAATGGAAGCAGAATGATAACCAATCATCGTATTGGTTTCACCGGCTGAAAGCGGCCATAAAGGTAATTCCCCTGATGCGTCATACATATTGATAAAAGAATTTATCATGTCGTTTACCAGTACGGTATCTGTAAGTGTCATCAGCGGATGCCATCCCCGAAATGTATCCCATGTAGAGAAAGTGGACAACATCTTTCTTCCCTCTGCTACCTTTCCTATAGACATGTCATGACGTCTGTACTCTCTGTTAACGTCATTTACCTGATTGGGAACTATCATGGCATGATACCAGGCCGTATAGAAATTCGTCCGCTGTTCTTCTGTTCCACCTTTTACTTCGGCTACAGCCAAAGAGTGTTTCCAAGTCTCTTCAGCATTGTTTCTTACCATATCAAAATCGAATCCAGGAATTTCCTTCTCCAGATTCTCTCTGGCATTGGCTTCACTGACAATCGAAATACCTACCTTAGCCAGAATGACTTCCTTTGCTCCAAATGACGCTACTGCCTGTAAACGGGTTCCACGGATAGTATCACCGTCAACCCCTTTTCCTTCGTTAATCAACTGAAGTTTCTGTATAGGTTCCGAAAAACGGGCTGTAAAATAAATGTACTGATTATCCACCCATCCGCGAGTTCTACGCATACCGGAAATCTCATTTTCTCCGGTCTTCCTGATTTCGGCTTCATAGATAAACTCGTTGTCCAGCAGATGACCCAAATCAACAATAACGGATGATTGGTTTCCGGAAGAAAAGGTATACCGGTGCATACCTGCATGAGTTGTAGCAGAAAGTTCTACCTGTATATTCTCGTTGTCAAGGTATACAGCATAATACCCCGGTCTGGCACTTTCCTTCCGGTGTGAAAAAGTGGCAGGTGAATAAATATCTCCTGCCCCATCATCAAGCGTCACAGGTTTACTGGTAGGACGAAGCAATACATCGCCCAAATCAATGCATCCGGTACCGCTCAGATGCGTATGAGAAAATCCCAATATGGTAGAATCTGAATAATGGTATCCGGAACAAGCATCCCAATCTCCACGTCTCGTATCAGGACTTACTTGTACAGCCCCATACGGAAGTGTTGCTCCCGGATAAGTATGTCCATGGAATCCTGTTCCGACGAAGGGGTTTACATAATCTATGGCTGTTTTATTGTCTGTTACTGTACATGCACTCAATATACATAAACAAGCTGCAAGAAACACAGGTGTCTTCATAATAAAAATATTATAAAATAGGTTTAAAGCGCGCTATATTACAAAAAAATCATTCCCAATCCACGGATATTACTAGAAACATCCTGGATTAGGAATGACAAATATAAGAATTTATGAAAGAATATTAACTATCAATAGCCCTTATTTTGCTTCAGTTTACCGTTCGATTTTGTAATCTGATTAGACGGATAAGGAAATACCATCATATAATCTTCATAGGTTCTCTTTTCCTTATAATCTTCATAATCACCGATAACGAATGCTGATTCAGGATTTGCACGGTCATCATAGATACGTACACGTGGATGAGAATTCAATTCTTTCTCAGCCAGTTCCTTTATCTCTGCATTGCTGGAACGGTGCCAACGCTTCAAGTCAAACAAATGATCCGTATACTCGAATGCCAACTCGCAACGACGCTCATGATACAAGTCCTTCATAGTAGGAGTTCCTTCCAACGGCTGCAAGTTAGAACGGACACGGATTCTGTTCAAATCGGCTTTAGCCAGTTCCGGCTTACCTGTCATCAGATAAGCTTCGGCCCGGAACAACAGCATTTCTGCAAAACGGATTAACGGGAAATTGATACGTGCCGTAGGCCAGTCACCATTGGTATTGACATATCCTTCATTGGTAGCATCTTTATGTTTGAACGGATCCATGTACTTATTGATCTGGAAACCGGCCTCCAGATCAGATACAGAAAAGAACTTGCGTGTTTCACCGAAGAATTCAAACTCCTGATTGTATTCCAGAATGGAACGTACCAGACGGTCGTTACCGGCTCCATCCTTGGCCATTTCTTCATAAATGTCATAAGATGGTTTGATTTGTCCCCATCCGTTGTAGATACCCCAACCTTTATTTTCGAGAACAATACCCGGGAACTCTACACCACCACCTGTAGAACCTCCATTTGAAGGAATGGACCAGATATATTCCGCATTCCAGAAATCAGCAAAATCAGAAGAAAAGACTTCAGCAAAAGTCGGAGCCAAATCACGCCCATACGTATTCTCCAGTTCATTCACCATCTCAATGACATCATTCCATTTTCCTTCATCCCATGTAGCCCAATAAGCATAAACTTTTGCTTTATAAGCTACGGCTGCCGCTTTATGAGCTCTACCTTTATCATCATCTGAATATTCTTCAAATTTTGGAAGATATGAAATGGCCTCATCCATATCGTCAATGATAGCCTGATAATTATCAGTTACTGAAGCCAGCTGTGGAGGAATCGAATTGTCATAATCGCCTTCAAAATCTTCATATCGCACAAATGGAACGCCCTGCTCGTTCGTTCCATAACGATAAGCTATCCAGAAGTGAGCCATACCTCTCATGAAATATGCTTCTCCCAGACTTCTGGTTTCTATATCGGTAAGCTGAGTCGTTTTCTTTTTGTTCAATAACTGTTTGATAATCCAGTTGGAACGAGACATGTTCTGATAGAACATATCAAAAGCGCCACTGATAGGACTCTCATCGCCGGTATAGGCAAAGGTAGCCAATGTGTTATACCCTCTGGAACGCCCCCAAACGATGTCACAGGCAGCGCCTTGTTCCCAAAACAGTTCACGTCCGAATCCCTTCTCCTGATGAATCGGAGCATAAAGTCCGTCAATAGCATCAATTGCCTGCTGGTCATTGGTAAAATACGCATTGGTAGTAGGATTTCCCTCAGACCGTACATCCAGGAAATCACTGCACGAACTAAGTACAAGTCCGGATAATGCAATTATTGATATGTATTTTTTCATATTCATCTACTGTTATATTTTAATAAGTCAATTTAAATCCTACAGACAAGACTCTTGAAACCGGATATTTCATGGTATCATAACCACCACATTCAGGGTCAATACCTGAATAACCGGTTATTGTAAACAAGTTTTCACCACTGAAATATACAGACATCCGGCTGTTTCTTTCTTTCAGATGTGAAATTTTGCGTAAGATATCAGTCAAATCATACGATACTGTAAGATTTTTGAGTCGGAGGTAAGAAGCATCCTCCAGATACCAGTCTGACGGTGTACTGAAGTTACTGTTCGGGTCATTTTTTGACAATCGAGGGATATCGGAAGAAGTATTTGTCGGACTCCATGCATTCAGGATTTCGCTGTCACGATTGAAGTTTCCTTCCACATCACTCAAAGTCATGTATTTCGCTACATTCAGAGCCTGTGCACCACCTACTCCCTGGAACATGGCACTGACAGAAAGTTTCTTATAAGTGAAACCGCCAGTCAAGGCAAACGTCGTTTTAGGAGTCGCACTTCCACAATATTGACGGTCCTGATCATCAATCGTACCATCTTTATTGAAGTCCACAAATTTTAAATCTCCAGCTTTTGCATCAGGCTGTATACGGTTGCCGTTCTTGTCTACATAGGCGGCAGCCTCCTCATCACTCTGGAAGATACCATCTGTACGAATCAGATAAAAAGAATTCAAAGGTTCGCCTTCAGCTGTCTGATACACATAAGGAATATTACGGAAACTTCCGTCTGTAACACCATCTTCAGTTGTTATACCAGTCCATACACCCGGATTACCGTCTTCATCCTTTACACCGATATCAGACACCCAGTTCTTCAGGTAAGAAAAGTTTGCCGACAGGAAATAAGAGAAATTCTTGTTCACCTGGTCATTCCAACTTACTTGCGCTTCAAAACCACGGTTTCTTACCTCACCTTGGTTTACAAGCATCGCATCTACGCCGATGGTACTCGGCCAATCCATGGTCTGTGTCTGAATCAGGTTGAATGTACGCTTGTCGAAATAGTCCAATTGGATAGACAAGCGTTCTTTAAACATCTCGATATCCAAACCTATATCAGTCTGTTCAGAAGTTTCCCACGTCAAGTTCGGATTCACAGCGGTCTGATAATAAACGAAGTTGTTCCAGAGTTTGTTGGACATTACTCCATACTGTGCCTGTTCTGTCCAGAATGTAGTACCCAGCAACGGCGAACTGTAATTATAATTGATAGAACCCAAATTACCTACACGTCCCCATGATGCACGTATCTTCAGCAAGCTGATCAGATCACTCTTTGGGAAGAATTCCTCGTTAGAAATCTTCCATGCGGCTGTAGCAGCAGGGAAATCACCATAGTTATTTGCTTTCGGCAAACGTCCGGCATAAT
>ULTX01088322.1_pt1 | contig 13596 bp, 9 predicted proteins | sample 1958041 | NCBI WGS metagenome assembly ULTX01 (sample SAMEA4835747, study PRJEB28245) | human gut metagenome | biome: gut microbiome; material: fecal sample | place: Denmark | collected 2008
AAGCGAAGCGGTGTAGACCTCGGTCTCGCCCGGCATAAGCTCCGAGAGAGCGCAGCCCTCCGCCCGCACCTCGCCGTCGGCCGCGCCGATAAACACGGCGGGGTCGGCATATATCGGGGCAACCCCCGTGTTTTTGACGGCGACATATACTTTAGTCTCGCCGCACGCTCTCTTGACCGCCGCACGGCTGACAAAGAAATCGTAGCCGAGGCTTGCGGAGGCTTCGTTCGCAGCCTTGACCTGCTCGGCGGTAAGCCCCGTATCAAACGCCCGCTGCATCATCAGCCAGGAGCAGTGGGTCTGCTTTACGCATTCATCATAGGGCTGCATACCGTCGTATTCGCCGCCCGTCAGGAACGGCAGCTGGCACTCGGGGCGGAATTCGCCGCCGATGGGCTGAGTTTTCCAGAGCCTCGACTGATGCGCGCTTCGCAGCCTCGGTACGAATTCCCAATCGTGCTCCGGATTTATCGTCTCATAGGCAAAGGAATCGTCATGGTAACCGAGTTTGCCGCTCTCGGTGCCCGGTGTGCCGGGGTAGCGGGTAAGCACATGGGTTTTTGTAAAACTCTCGGCAAAGGCGGCTATCACCCTCGCCTGCTGCTCCTTTGAGGGCGCAGCCTTTGGGCAGGCGGAGAAATGCCACTCGCCCCAATGGCCTATAAGACCCGTAGTTATGTATGCAATGCGGCTGTCGCCGTCGCACGCCTTGCCGAATTCATGCACGAAATCAACAAGGAAATCTATCAGTCTGTCGTCGGAATAATCGGGGCTTACACCGCCGCCGTAACCGTCATAGGGCAGCTTCTTGACGCCCATATCCCATATGAATTGCGGCACGGCCTTGTCACCGAGCTTGTCCGCGGGGTAGTCGAGGTAAACACGGAACACCGCCTGATTACCTCTTGAGGATATATCGTCGAGATAAGGCTCAAGCCCCTCGGCGATGCGGTATTCGCCGTCATCGGTCACAAGCGCCGACAGCGGGATATAAAACCACTCCATGCTGTGCTCAACGGCGGAGTCAACGCCGCCCTCGCTGTAAAACGGCATGAAGCCCTTCATCGGGTTGCCGTAAGCCCGCTCATATATGAATTCACTCGGCGTGAAGCCCTGCACGCTGCCGAGGAGCATATAAAGGCTCAGCAGCAGAGCGCCTATTCTTGAAAAAAAGTGTATAAATGCTCTCATATTATCCCTCCAACTCGGATTATATCACGCCGCCGACCGAAAAACAAGCCATAGCATAAAAAATATCCCCGATGAATTGTGCAAATTATACAACTTTGTATTCCACTGCGGGCTTCTGCGATGCAGTCACGCCGAAATTACGGTTTTTAGCGAAAAGTTATTGCATAATTATACGCAATGTGGTAGTATATATGCAAATAATCTCGATATTATACACTTTGCGAGCCTGTTTATTCTATATTTTGTGGCTTGCAGGTGTTCCGTCAAAGGCGGTGTATCCAATATGAAAAAAGTATTTATCGACGGCAGCGCAGGCACAACGGGGCTGCGTATCCGAGACCGTCTGGCTCAGAGAGACGATATAAAGCTCATAGAATTACCCGAGGAGAAGCGAAAGGATACTCAGGCGAGGCGCAAGGCGCTGAACTCTGCGGATATCTCCTTCCTCTGCCTGCCCGACGCCGCGGCGATAGAAGCGGCGGAGCTGGTGGAGAATGAAAATACGGTGATCCTCGACACTTCGACCGCCCACCGCACTGCACCCGGCTGGGCATACGGCTTCCCCGAGCTGTCGGCGGAGTTTGAGGCAAAAATAATCTCGTCAAAGCGCATAGCCGTGCCCGGCTGCTACGCGAGCGGCTTCATCGCCCTCGTTTATCCGCTGATCGAGGCGGGGCTGCTCGGCAAGGGCGCTCTTTTGAGCTGCACCTCGCTGACGGGCTACAGCGGCGGCGGCAAAAAGATGATAGCCGAATACGAGGGCTACGAAAAGGGCGCACCGCTCTTCGCCCCGAGGCAATACGGCACCTCGCAGCAGCACAAGCATCTGAAGGAGATGAAGTCCGTCTGCGGCATTGATGAATTCCCTATATTCTGCCCCATAGTCGACGATTATTACAGCGGCATGGAGGTCACAGTGCCGATATTCGCCCGTCAGCTAAAAAGCGGCGGCATTGAGGATATCAAAGCGGTCTACGCCGAGAAATACAACGGCCCCGTCGTGACCTGCGGCGACGAATCGCAGGGCGGCTTTCTCTCGGCTTCGGCGCTCTCCGGCACGGACGGCATGAAGATATGCGTTTACGGCAACGAGGAGCGGATATTGCTCACGGCGATATACGACAACCTCGGCAAGGGCGCTTCGGGCGCGGCTCTCGAATGCATGAATCTGGTGCTCGGCAAAGAGAAAAACTACGGATTGAGTATTAAACGGAGGTAAACATAGATGAAAACGGTTTCGGGCGGCGTTTGCGCCGCTAAAGGCTTCACCGCGGCGGGAGTCCACTGCGGCATACGCAAGAATAAAAGCAAAAAGGATCTCTCGCTGATATTCAGCGAAGTGCCCGCATCGGCGGCGGCGGTCTACACGACCAACCTTGTCAAGGGCGCCCCCCTGCTCGTCACAAAGAGCCACCTCTCAAACGGCAAGGCTCAGGCGGTCATCTGCAACAGCGGCAACGCCAACACCTGCAACGCAAACGGAGTTGAGATAGCGGAGCAGACCTGCGCCCTGCTCGCGGATGAGCTGGGCATTGACAAAAATGACGTCGTCGTTGCTTCAACGGGCGTTATCGGTCAGCCGCTCGACTTTGCGCCGATAGCCTCGGGAATCCCGCAACTCCACGCCACATTGGGCGACTGCTCGCTCGACGCAGCCGAGGGCATCATGACGACCGACACCAAGGTCAAGGAGATCGCCGTCAGCTTCGAGATAGGCGGCGTTGAATGCAAGATAGGCGGCATCGCCAAGGGCTCGGGCATGATACACCCGAATATGGCTACGATGCTCGTATTCATCACGACCGACTGCTCCCTCAGCAGCGAAATGCTGCAAAAGGCGCTGTCGGGTGACGTGGCGGAGACCTTCAACATGATAAGCATCGACGGCGACACCTCGACCAACGACATGGTGACGGTGCTCGCAAACGGCATGGCGGGCAACAAGGAGATAAGCTCCGAGGGCGAGGACTTCGACACCTTTATGCAGGCGCTTAACTCCGTCACGGTCTGGCTCTGCCGCCGCATAGCCGCCGACGGCGAGGGCGCAACGAAGCTGCTTGAATGCAAGGTAGCGGGCGCAGCGGATAAAGCGACCGCCAAGGCCGTCGCAAAGAGCGTTGTCTGCTCGTCGCTGACCAAGGCGGCGATGTTCGGCGCCGACGCGAATTGGGGCAGAGTGCTCTGCGCCATAGGCTACAGCGGCGCAAAGGTCGATATTGATAAAATAGACGTTTCGTTCAGCTCAGCTGCAGGCAGCATCCCCGTTTGTAAGGGCGGCTGCGGAGTCGATTTCTCCGAGGAGAAGGCAAAGGAGATTCTCCTCAAGGATGAGGTCGAAATCCTCGTGGAGCTGAATTCAGGCTGCTTCGCCTCAACGGCGTGGGGCTGCGACCTTACATATGATTATGTCAAGATAAACGGAGATTACAGGACTTGAGGTGAGAGGGATGAATATATCGAACGCACAGCGGGCAAAGGTGCTCGTCCACGCCCTGCCGTATATACAGCGGTACTCCGGCAAGATAGTGGTGGTCAAATACGGCGGCAACGCCATGATAAACGAAGAGCTAAAAGACAAGGTCATGCGTGATATCGTGCTGCTCTCGCTCATCGGCGTCAAGGTCGTGCTCGTCCACGGCGGCGGCCCCGAGATAAGTGAAATGCTTGGCAAAATAGGCAAAAAGAGCGAATTCGTCAACGGCCTGAGAGTCACGGACGGCGAGACGGTCGACATAGTGCAGATGGTGCTGGCAGGTAAGGTGAATAAAAGTCTCGTCAATATTATCGAGAGCAAGGGCGGCAGCGCGATCGGCCTCTCGGGCATCGACGGCCACATGATAGAGGCGAAGATCAAGGATCCCGCCCTCGGCTATGTGGGCGAGATAACCGCCGTCAATGTCAAGCCCGTGCTTGACGTTATCGAGAAGGGCTATATTCCCGTCGTCTCGACCATAGGCTGCGACAGCGACGGCAATGTTTACAACATCAACGCCGACACCGCCGCCGCAAAGATAGCGGGCGAGCTTGGGGCGGCGAGCCTCATCTCGATGACGGATATTTGCGGCATCCTAAAGGATAAGGACGACCCCGCAACGCTGATACCTAAGATCACGATAAGCCATGCGCCCGAGCTGATAGAACAAGGCATTATCAGCGGCGGCATGATACCCAAAGTCGAATGCTGCATAAACGCGGTCAAATGGGGCGTGCAGAGGGTGTTCATCATCGACGGGCGTATCCCGCACGCAATACTCATCGAAATGCTCACCGACGAGGGCATCGGCACCATGTTCATTGACGAATAACGGAGATAATTATGAATATAGAAGAACTTGATAAAGAATATGTGGCGGGCACCTACGCAAGATTCCCGCTGACGATAGTTAAGGGCAAGGGCTCGACCGTTTGGGACGACGAGGGCAAGAAATATATCGACCTCTCCACGGGCATAGCGGTCAACTCCTTCGGCATTGCGGACGGCGAATGGATGAAAGCCGTCACAAAGCAGCTCGGCTCTTTGCAGCATATGTCGAATCTTTATTACACCGAGCCCTGTGCCGAGCTCGCTCAAATGCTCTGCCAAAGGACGGGCATGGATAAGGTGTTTTTCTCAAACTCGGGCGCGGAGGCCAACGAATGCGCTGTAAAGGCCGCGAGGAAATACGCCGCCGAGCACCGCGGGGCTGAGTATTATAACATAATAACGCTCAAAAACAGCTTCCACGGCAGGACGGTAACGACCCTCGCCGCAACGGGTCAGGATGTGTTTCATCACGACTTTTTGCCGCTGACAGAGGGCTTCCTCTACGCCGAGGCAAACAGCATTGACGATATCAAGACGCTGACCGAGAGCAATAAATGCGCCGGAGTGATGATAGAGGTCGTCCAGGGCGAGGGCGGAGTTAACCCGCTCGACAAGGATTATGTCAAGGCTCTTGCCGAGCTTTGCGCCGAGAAAGACCTGCTGCTCATCTGCGACGAGGTGCAGACGGGCAACGGCAGGAGCGGCAAGCTCTATGCCTATATGAATTACGGCATTCAGCCCGATATAGTTTCGACCGCCAAGGGGCTTGCGGGCGGCCTGCCGCTGGGCGCAACGCTGCACGGTGCCAAGGTCAGCGGAGTATTCACCCCCGGCACTCACGGCTCGACCTTCGGCGGCAACCCTGTATGCTGCGCAGGCGCAATAAGCATTCTCGGCAGGATAGACGACGAGCTGCTCAAGGGAGTGTGTGAGCGCTCGGAATTCATCATAAACGAGTTGAGCGGCGCACCCGGCGTTGAATCGGTCACGGGTCTCGGGCTGATGCTCGGGGTCAAGACCTCAAAGCCCGCCGCCGAGGTCATCAGCGGCTGCATGGCAAAGGGCGTGCTGGTTATAAAGGCAAAGGACAAGGTGCGGCTGCTGCCCGCACTCAATATACCCATGGAGCAATTGAAGCAGGCAACGGCCGTTATTAAAGAGGTCTGCGCCGAGTAAGGAGGAGCAATATGAACCTGTACGGAAAAGATTTTTTAAAACTTTTAGATTTCACTCCCGATGAAATAAATTATCTTATCGACCTCGCCGCCGCCCTCAAGGCAAAGAAAAAGGCGGGGATCCCTCACAAACTCTGCGAGGGCAAAAACGTGGCTCTTATTTTTGAAAAGACGAGCACCCGCACCAGATGCAGCTTCGAGGTCGCCTCAAGGGATCTCGGCATGGGCTGCACCTATCTTGACCCCTCAGGCTCGCAGATAGGCAAAAAGGAGAGCATCGCCGACACGGCAAGGGTGCTTTCGAGCATGTTTGACGGCATTGAATACCGCGGCTTCGGTCAGGTGATAGTCGAGGAGTTGGCGGAATTCGCCTCCGTGCCTGTTTGGAACGGGCTGACAAATGAATTCCACCCCACTCAGATACTCGCCGATTTTCTCACTATCAAGGAGCATTTCGGCACTCTGAAGGGCATTAAATTCGTATATATGGGCGACTCCCGCTTCAACATGGGCAACTCGCTCATGGTCGGCTGCGCCAAGATGGGCATGAGCTTCACCGCCTGTGCCCCCGAGGAATATTTCCCCGACAAAGCGCTCATCGCCGAATGCGAGGCCATAGCCGCCGAGACCGGCGCAACGCTCAACTTCTGCACCTCGCCCAAGGAAGCCGTAAAGGACGCCGACGTTATCTACACGGATATATGGGTCTCGATGGGCGAACCCGCCGAGGTCTGGGCCGAGAGGATAGAGGCGCTCTCGCCCTATCAGGTCAATTCGGCTCTGATGGCAAAGGCTGCGCCGGGCGCAATATTCATGCACTGTCTGCCCTCGTATCACGACCTCAAGACGGCTATCGGCAAGGAGATAGGCGAGAAATTCGGCATGACCGAGATGGAGGTGACCGACGAGGTCTTTGAGGGGCCGCAGTCGATGGTATTCAAGGAAGCGGAGAACCGTATGCACACGATAAAGGCAGTCATGGCGGCAACGCTGTGCAGCGATATAGACGATCGGCTTGGGAGCGGAATATAATGAAGTCATTTAACAGGAAGCTCGTCCTCGAGGACGGGAGCGAATACTGCGGCTACGGCTTCGGCAGCCCGTGTCAACGGGTCTGCGAGCTGGTGTTCAACACCTCGATGGTCGGCTATCAGGAGATAGTTTCCGACCCGTCATATACCGATCAGGCTGTCGTGATGACCTACCCGCTCATCGGCAACTACGGCATAACGGACGACGATTTCGAGTGCAAAAATCCGAGCATCGGCGCGCTGATAGTCTATGACTACAACGACAGGCCGTCAAATTTCCGCTACACCAAAACTCTCTCCGAGCTGCTTGAGGAGAACGGCATACCCGGCATTTACGGCGTTGACACTCGCCGCCTGACCCGTAGCATAAGAGATTTCGGCTCACGCCGCTGCATCATCACCGATATCTCGACCCCCGTCGGGGAGGCGCTTGAGATAATCAAAAATACACCCGTGCCGCACGACGCTGTGGCGAGGGTTAGCTGCAAAAAGCGCTGGTATTCACGCACGGCGAATCCTCAATTCAACGTCGTGGCGCTCGACTGCGGCATCAAGCTCGGCATAGTCCGCAGCCTTAATCGGCTCGGCTGCAACGTGACCGTCGTGCCATACGACACACCCGCAGATGAAATAGAATTTATGAAGCCCGACGGCGTATTCCTCTCAAACGGCCCGGGCGACCCCGAGGATGTAACGCCCGTCATTGAGACGGTCAAAAAGCTCAGGGGCAAATACCCGCTCTTCGGCATATGCCTCGGTCATCAGATGATATCGCTTGCCTACGGCGCAAAGACATACAAGCTGAAATTCGGTCACAGGGGCGGCAACCACCCCGTGCTGAATAAGCTCACGGGCAAGATAGAGATAACCTCACAAAATCACAGCTACGCCGTTGACAATGACAGCCTTGAGGGGACGGGGCTGACCGTTACGCACGTCAACCTGCTCGACGGCACGGTGGAGGGGCTGCAATGCGCCGAGGACGGCGTTTTCAGCGTGCAATACCACCCCGAAAGCTCCCCCGGCCCGCAGGACAGCGGCTATTTATTCGACATTTTTGTCAGCAGTATGAAGGAGGCGAAGACCCGTGCCCAAAAGAAATGATATACACAAGGTGCTCGTCATAGGCTCGGGTCCCATCGTCATAGGTCAAGCTGCCGAATTTGACTACGCGGGCACTCAGGCGTGCCTTGCGCTCAAAGAGGAGGGCTACGAGGTCATCCTTGCAAACTCCAACCCCGCCACGATAATGACCGACACCTCGGTCGCGGATAAGGTATATATGGAGCCGCTCACGCTCGAATACCTCGCCCGCATCTGCCGCTATGAGCGCCCGGACGCAATAATCCCCGGCATCGGCGGCCAGACGGGGCTGAATCTCGCAATGCAGCTCGCAAAGAAGGGCGTGCTCAAAGAATGCGGCATTGAAATGCTCGGCACGAGCGCCGAGAGCATTGAGAGAGCGGAGGACAGGGAGCTTTTTAAGGAGCTTTGCCAGCAGATAGGCGAGCCTGTAGTGCCCTCGCAGATAACCTACAGCGCCGAAGAGGCTCTTGAAGCGGCGGAAAAGATAGGCTACCCCGTTATCCTTCGCCCCGCCTTCACCCTCGGCGGCACGGGCGGCGGCTTTGCCGACGACGCAGACGAGCTGCGGGAGAAGATGAAGAACGCTCTCGCCCTCTCCCCCGTCCGTCAGGTGCTCATCGAGAAGAGCATCAAGGGCTACAAGGAAATAGAATACGAGGTCATCCGTGACGCCAACGACACGGCGATAACCGTCTGTAATATGGAGAATCTCGACCCCGTCGGCATCCATACGGGTGACTCCGTGGTCGTTGCCCCGAGCCAGACCCTGACCAATAAGGAATATCAGATGCTGCGTGACAGCGCGCTCAGGATAATCCGCGCGCTCAAGGTGGAGGGCGGCTGCAACGTTCAGTTTGCGCTCGACCCGTATTCATTCAACTACTATGTGATAGAAGTCAACCCCAGGGTCTCCCGCTCCTCGGCTCTCGCCTCAAAAGCAAGCGGCTACCCGATAGCCCGAGTCTCGGCTAAAATCGCGATAGGTATGCAGCTTCACGAGATAAAGCTCGCCAACACCCCCGCCTGCTTCGAGCCGACCCTCGACTATGTGGTGACAAAGATGCCGCGCTTCCCCTTTGACAAATTCCCGACGGCGCTCAATACCCTCTCCACCCAGATGAAGGCGACGGGCGAGGTCATGAGCGTGGGGCGCAGCTTTGAGGAGAGCTTCCTCAAGGCGATACGCTCCCTCGAGGACGGCAGAAATCATATCCACCTCGAGAAATTCGACTCGGCTCACATGACCGTCGAGCAGCTGCTCGATTATATCAAGGAGGGCACCGACGACAGGCTCTACGCCATATCCCAGCTGATGTGGATGGGCGTTGACGCCTCGCTGATCTGCGACATAACGCAGATAGATATGTTCTTCGTTGATAAAATAAAGAAGATAGTCGACCTTGAGAAGGAGCTTGAGGCCTCCCCCGGCTCGGTCGAGCTGCTGCGTGAGGCAAAGCGCTCCGGCTTCTCCGACTCATATGTGGCGGAGCTGTGGGGCGACACGACGGATAATATCTATAAGCTCCGCTGTGAGGAGAATATCTTCCCCGTCTACAAGATGATAGACACCTGCGCGAGCGAATTCGACAGCTACGTGCCCTACTTCTACTCCACCTACGCCGAGGAGAACGAATCAATCGTCTCCGACAAGCCGAAGATAATCGTGCTCGGCTCGGGGCCGATACGCATCGGTCAGGGCGTTGAATTCGATTACTCCACCGTCCACGCCGTGCGCACGATAAAGCAGCTCGGCTATGAAGCGATAGTCATCAACAACAATCCCGAGACCGTCTCGACCGATTACACCGCCGCCGACAAGCTCTATTTTGAGCCGCTCACGCCCGAGGACGTGATGAACGTGGTGCATCTCGAGAAACCGCTCGGAGTTATAGCGACCCTCGGCGGTCAGACCGCCGTCAACCTCGCTCAGCCGCTCGCCGACAGAGGGGTACGCATAATCGGCACAGGCTGCGAAGCCATTGACAAGGCGGAGGATCGTGACCTTTTCAACGAGGTCATTCATTCGCTCGGAATCCCGAACCCCGTAGGCGAGGCCGTAACGGATATCGAGAGCGGAGTCGCCGCCGCGGAGCGGATAGGCTACCCCGTGCTCGTGCGCCCGAGTTTCGTGCTCGGCGGCAGGGCGATGGAGATAGTCGCCAACGAAGAAATGCTGCGTAAATACCTCAAGAACGCTGTCGAGGTGGATGAGGATAAACCCGTGCTCATTGATAAATATCTCATGGGCAAGGAGGTCGAGGTGGACGCGGTCTGCGACGGCAAAGAGGTCTTTGTGCCGGGCATAATGGAGCTTGTCGAGCGCACGGGAGTTCACTCCGGCGACAGCACGAGCGTCTATCCACCGTTCTCTATCTCGCAAAAGGTACGTGACACCATCGCCGATTACACCACCCGCCTCGGGCTCGGCATCGGCATTGTTGGGCTTTTCAACATTCAGTTTATCGTTGATAAGAACGACGACGTTTTTGTCATAGAGGTGAACCCCAGAGCCTCAAGAAGCGTGCCTTTCCTCTCAAAATCGACGGGTTGCGGTCTTGTCGGCATTGCGACGAAGGCTATGCTCGGGGTCAGCCTCAGGGAGCAGGGCATCACCGAGATGCGCCTGCCCGACCGCAAGCGCTGGTATGTAAAAGCCCCCGCATTCTCATTCGCCAAGCTCACAGGCATGGACGCCTACCTCTCGCCCGAGATGAAATCAACAGGCGAAGCGATTGGCTACGACAAGCGGCTCAACAGGGCGCTCTACAAAGCGTTGCAGGCCGCGGGCATACCGATGCTCAATTACGGCACGGTACTCGTGACCGTCGCGGACGAGGATAAGGAGGAGACTCTGCCCCTCGTTAAGCGATTCCGCGACATAGGCTTCAATATTGAGGCCACCACCTGCACGGCGGATTTCCTCCGGTCGCACGGGATAAGGGTCAAGAAGCTCGCCAATATCCACGAGGGCAGCGAAGAGACCCTCGACTCCATCCGCTCGGGTCACGTCAGCTATATCATCAACACCAGAGCCATCCTCTCGGGGATACACTATGAGAGCGGCGAGAAGCTCAGACGCTGTGCCGTTGACAACGGCGTGACGACCTTCACCTCGCTCGACACGGTGCGGATAGTCCTCGACGTGCTCGAGGAGCTGATAAACAAGGTCTCCACGATCGACGAAGATCAATAACGAATGCACGAAGAACGCACACCGCTGCATATATAGACAATGGGGTCATATGCAGTTTGCCGCTCCGTGCTCAAAAAATTTGAAAAAACTATTTACATTTCACACACGTTAGTGTATAATTATGGGCAGGAACAACGGCGTTTCTTTAGGAATACCGCTGTTCCTCTTTTTTACAGCAAATTATATTATGAGGTGATTGTCATGGAAAATCTCGGTTATTATAACGGCAAATACGATCTGATAGAGAATATGTCCGTTCCCATGCTCGACAGGGTGTGTTGGTTCGGCGACGGCGTTTATGACGCCACCTACGCCCACAACCACAAGATATTTGACCTCAAGGCTCACCTTGACCGCTTCTATAACAGTGCAAAGCTGCTGAAGGTCAATATCCCCATTGGGCGCAAGGAGCTGGAGGCTCTGCTCGCCGAGCTGGTGCTCAAGGTCGACGACGGCGACCAATTCGTCTATATGCAGGTGACGAGAGGCAGCGGCCTGCGTAATCATATATTCACCGAGGATATGCAGGGCAATCTTTGGATAACACTGACCCCCTGCCCCGTTGCCGACACCTACAAGCCCATCGACGTCATAACCTATGAGGATAAGAGATTCCACTACTGCAACTGCAAGACGCTGAACCTCATCCCCTCCTGCCTTGCCGCCTCCGCCGCCGCAGAAGCCGGCTGCTCCGAGGCGATATTCCACAGGGGCAACATCGTCACCGAATGCGCCCATTCAAACGTCTCGATCTTTAAGGACGGCAAGGTGATATCTCACCCGCTTGACGATACCGTGCTGCCCGGCACGGCGAGGATAAGACTGCTCGCCTTCGCAGAGAAGCTCGGCTACGGGGTCGACGAGCGTGAATACACCCTTGACGAGCTGATGAACGCCGACGAGGTCATAGTCCACTCGACAGGCTCGTTCTGCATCCCCGTCAAGACCGTGGACGGCAAGCCCGTCGGCGGTAAGGCTCCCGAGATGCTCAAAAAGATACAGGACGCGCTGGTTGCGGATTTTGAAGCTCAGTGCAAAGCTGACTGAGGCGGTGACACGGCATGACAAAAGAGGAATTAACGCTCCTTAATATCGGTGACGACCTCGACACGCTGATGAATCTTGACCCCAGGGGCTACGGCGTTTGCCGTATTCTCTATGACGGGGCAAGGCGCTTCACGGGCGAGCCGCTCTCCGTTCACGGAGCTAAGGGACTTATCAAGAACATAAAAAAAGGCGAGAAGGTTTTCATACTGACTGGCTTCGTGCTCCTCCCGTGGAACGAGGCGGAGACGGACGGCATAATCTCCTCGACCGTTTTGGCAAGATTTCTGATGAAAGCCTTCGGCGCAAAGCCGGTGATGATAGTGCCCTCACAGTGCAAGAAAGCGATAAGGGCGATGAGCAACGTGCTTTCGTTCAAGACGACCGATGACCTCGACAATATCGGTGAAAACACTGTCTGCGTCGTTGAATTTACTAAGGATTTTGACGAGGCGGAGGTTCAGGCGAGGGATATCCTCTCCCACGGCAAGCCCTGCGCCGTCATAACGAACGAAGCCCCCGGCAGAAACAAAAACGGATACTATCACAACGCCGTTGGGGTCAACACCACCGCCGTCGAGCCGAAATACGACGCGCTTTTCAGGCTCTGTCAAAGCATGGGTATATATAACCTCTCGATAGGCGACCTCGGCAACGAGATAGGCATGGCGGCGATAGAGCAGCACATAAGGGAATACATCCCCTACGCCGGCAAAAACGGCTGCAAGGCGGGCACGGGCTACGGCATCCTCGCCGACACAGCCGCCGATAATATCATCACGGCTACCTGCTCCGACTGGGGCTGCAACGCTCTGATGGCGGCAACCGCATTCATGCTCGGCAAGCCCGAGCTTTTCCACTCCAAGGAGGATCAGGCCACAGCAATGGACGCCGCAGCGGGCGCGGGTATGCTCGATATGTACGGCGAGCCGAGACCTTATATCGACGGAATCGGCAAGAATATCAACCTGCCGCTCGTCTCAATGATGAAAGCGCTTATCGAATACCCGCCGACCGTCGAGGATAAGACCGAGGCGTGGTTTGAGAATACGCTGAGAAAGGGATTTTTCACAAAATGAAGTACTTATTTCTGCAAAGCGGAGACATGGCGCTGACAGTCCGATTTGAAAATGAAATAAGAGAAGATATCAACCGCTGCGTGACCTCGCTTGCCGGGCTTATCGGCGGCGCCGAAATAAACGGCGTTACCGAGGTCATCCCGACCTTTAATTCACTCACGGTGCTTTATGACTGCACCGTTATCCGCTCGTCAAGGCTCAAAAAGTGGCTCGCCCGCCTGATAGATCGGATCGACCCGAATTCCGAGGGTGCTTCACGCATCTTTCATATCCCCGTCTGCTACGAGGAGCGTTTCTCGCCCGACATGGCGAATGTCTGCGCCCACACGGGGCTGACGAGGAACGAGGTTATAGCCCTTCACACGGCAAAGCCGTATCTTATCTATATGCTCGGCTTCCTGCCCGGCTTCGCCTATCTCGGCGGCATGGATGAGCGCCTTGCAACGCCGAGGCTCGACACCCCGAGGCTTGAGATCTTCGCTGGCGCAGTCGG
>ULTX01084123.1_pt1 | contig 13545 bp, 10 predicted proteins | sample 1958041 | NCBI WGS metagenome assembly ULTX01 (sample SAMEA4835747, study PRJEB28245) | human gut metagenome | biome: gut microbiome; material: fecal sample | place: Denmark | collected 2008
CCATCCTGCCAGCGATAGCCGGACGGGCTGGAACACGTTGCCGATACCCGTGGCAAACACCGGCTGGTTGCGGATGAAAAACGGACAGTCGGCACCGATGGTCGAAGCGATCCGCTCCAGCTCATCGTCGCTGATTTGCAGATGCGCAAATTGGTTGACCAGCTTCAGCATGAAAGCCGCGTCGGCAGAACCGCCACCCAAGCCGGCTCCGAAAGGAATGGCCTTGAGCAGTCCGATTTGCAGCTCGGGCACCGTGTAGTTTTGCTTGATGGTCCGCAGCGCCTTCATGACCAGGTTCTTTTCGGCCGGAGCATCCACCGGTATACCGGTCTGCGTAAACGAGGTGGCCGGCGCTTCGGTTATTTCGAGAGCGTCTTTTATGGGGATCGGATAAAATACCGTTTCGATGTTATGATAACCATCCGGGCGTTTCTCAACAATGTTGAGCCCTAAGTTGATCTTTGCGTTGGGAAAACAAATCATAGTGTTGCTATTTTAAGTAAAAACAGGGTAAAAGTACCGGTTTCTTTCCAATAATTCAATAAAGGCGGGGAAAAAATGATGAGTCGGCTGAAGGCTTCTTGGACTGCCGATCCGCGTAAAAATGGATGGCAGTATTTCTCATTCGGGAGTTTTATGTAAATTTGCATACTTGAAACAAAGATGTATAGTGGAAAAATATCTGGAAGAATTAAACGAAAGTCAGCAGAAAGCCGTGGTTTATCTGGATGGTCCGGCCCTGGTCATTGCGGGAGCCGGTTCTGGCAAGACGCGGGTGCTGACCTATAAGATAGCTTGGTTGCTGAAGCAAGGCTTTGCCCCGCATCGTATTTTAGCCCTTACATTTACGAACAAAGCTGCCCGGGAGATGAAAGAACGTATCGCCGGGATTGTGGGAGAAGAAACTGCCCGCCGGCTTTGGATGGGCACATTCCATTCGATCTTTTCCCGTATCTTGCGGCGGGAGGCAGAGCGACTGGGATTCACCTCCAATTTTACGATCTATGATGCGACCGATTCGAAGAACCTGATCAAGTCGATCATCAAGGAAATGCAGTTGGACGACAAGGTGTATCGTCCGGGGATGATACAGAGCCGCATCTCGAATGCCAAGAATGCGCTGATCACGTATAAGGCTTATGAACAGAATAAGCAGCTGATAGAAGATGACCTGAGAAACAAGATCCCTCTGGTGCGCGATATTTATGCCCGCTATCAGAACCGTTGCCAGCAGGCCGGAGCGATGGATTTCGATGACCTGCTGTTGCAGACGAACCTGTTGTTCAGGGATCATCCGGACGTGCTGGAAAAATATCGCGATTATTTCCAGTATGTGCTGGTGGACGAGTATCAGGATACCAACTTCGCCCAGCATCTGATTGTGAAACGCCTGTGCGAAGGGCGCGGTAACCTGTGTGTGGTGGGCGACGACGCACAAAGTATCTATTCGTTCCGTGGAGCCAATATCGACAATATCCTTCAGTTCAAGCAGCTCTATCCGGGTTGCCAGATCTTCAAGCTGGAGCGGAACTACCGTTCTACCCAAAATATCGTCAATGCGGCCAACAGCCTGATCCGGAAGAACACCGCCCAGATACCGAAACAAGTCTATTCGGAGAAGGAAGAGGGAAGCAAGCTACAGGTTCTTTCCTCGTATTCCGACTACGAAGAAGCCTATGCCGTGGCTGCCCGCGTGCATGAAATGAGGCGCCAGATGCCTTATGCAGATATGGCCGTTCTGTATCGCACCAATGCCCAGTCGCGTATCCTGGAAGAAGCCATGCGCAAGCGGAACATTCCTTACCGGGTTTACGGCGGCTTGTCGTTCTACCAGCGAAAAGAGGTGAAGGATGTGATTTCTTATTTCCGGCTGGTGATTAATCTGCACGATGAAGAGGCCTTCAAGCGGGTGATTAATTATCCGACGCGTGGAATAGGAGATACCACCGTATCCAAACTGGTCTCGGCTGCAACGACCTATGGCGTGAGTCTGTGGACAGTCCTGCAATCTTTGTCTGATTATGCCGTGCCTGTCAATGCGGGAACAGCCAAGAAGCTGGCGGCTTTCAGGGAACTGATCGATTCGTTCAGGGAACGCAATCAGGAGCTGTCGGCTGACGAGATCGCCACGGCCATTGTCAAGGAAAGTGGCATCGTAGCCCTGCTGGCGCAGGATCATTCGACGGAAGGCATCGGCAAATTCGAGAATCTGCAGGAATTGCTGAAAGGTATTGCCGAGTTTTGCCAGATCCGTCAGGAAGAAGGAAATACACAAGTATCGCTGGGCGACTTCCTGGCAGAAGTATCGTTGCTGACAGACCAGGACCAGGAAGGAGACGAGAACACCGACAAGGTGACACTGATGACGGTGCATGCTGCCAAAGGACTGGAGTTCGGTGCCGTTTTCGTGGTCGGACTGGAAGAAGAACTGTTCCCGTCGGCCATGTCGAAAGACAATCCGCGGGCGATCGAAGAAGAGCGTCGCCTGTTTTATGTGGCGATCACCCGTGCCGAGCGTTATTGCACGCTGTCGTTTGCCCGCAGCCGCTTCAAGAACGGACAGACAACGATGTGTATTCCGAGCCGTTTCCTTCGGGATATCGATCTGAAATATCTGGAGACGGAAGACGGTTACAGAAGGCCGGAAGCCGATTCATCTGTTTCTGAAAGGAAGCCGGAAAGCCGTCCCGCTTTTACCTCTCCGTTGCAACAGGCCCAGATGCGGGAAACACCGTCGACCGGTCCGCGCAAGCTGACCCGTATGACGGCAGCACCGGTTTCGTCGGCGGCAGAACAAGACTTCTCTGATTTCCAGATCGGCATGCGGGTTCGCCACGGTCGTTTTGGCGAAGGCGTGATCTTGTCGTTCGATGGAGACGGAAATAACCGAAAAGCGCTTATCGAATTTGATAATTCGGGTCAAAAACAACTTTTTCTAAAATTTGCACGATTGGAAAAGATGTAATTATAACAATTTTTGTAATTTTACACACACATAATCAAGGAAAATAATTAACAGGTTAAAATATGGGTATATTTAGTTTTTTCAGCAAAGAGAAAAAAGAAACGCTCGACAAAGGCCTTTCCAAAACAAAAGAAAATGTTTTTACCAAAATCACAAGAGCTATTGCCGGTAAAAGCAAGGTAGATGATGCGGTATTAGACAATTTGGAAGAGGTCTTGATAACTTCGGATGTTGGTGTGGAAACAACGCTGAAAATCATAGACCGTATCGAAAAGCGTGTGGAACGAGACAAATATGTGACGACCTCGGAACTGACAGGCATTCTGCGTGATGAAATAGCGAATCTGCTGACGGAGAACAAGACTGAAGACGGGGAAGGTTTCGCACTGCCGGAAGACAAGAAACCGTATGTGATTATGGTGGTTGGCGTAAATGGTGTTGGAAAAACAACGACGATTGGAAAACTGGCCTATCAGTTTAAGAAAGCCGGCAAGAAAGTATATTTGGGTGCAGCCGATACTTTCCGTGCGGCAGCCGTCGAACAGTTGGTGATCTGGAGTGAGCGCGTAGGTGTTCCGATTGTGAAACAGAAAATGGGTTCAGACCCGGCTTCGGTTGCTTTCGATGCGTTGAGCTCGGCCAAGGCCAACGATGCCGATGTGGTGATTATTGATACGGCAGGCCGTCTGCATAACAAGATCAACTTGATGAACGAGCTGACGAAGATCAAGAATGTGATGAAGAAGGTGGTGCCGGATGCGCCTCATGAGATCTTGCTCGTGCTGGATGGCTCGACCGGACAGAACGCTTTCGAACAGGCCAAGCAATTCACGGCAGCCACGGAAGTCAATGCGCTGGCTGTTACCAAACTGGACGGAACGGCCAAAGGTGGTGTCGTGATCGGTATCTCCGACCAGTTTAAGATTCCGGTAAAATACATAGGTCTGGGAGAAGGAATAGAAGATCTGCAAGTATTCCGCAAACGCGAATTTGTCAATTCTTTGTTTGGCGAATAATGCTCTTATAAAAGGTATTCCGAAAGACAAGCAGGATAAATAAATGAAAAGCACCCGGGTGTGTTACAAAACCTCCCGGGTGTAAATTTGTTTAGATAGATAAAGAAGTTTCTATGAGAAAGAATAAAGTTGATATCATTACATTGGGTTGTTCGAAGAATCTGGTCGATTCGGAACAACTGATGCGCCAGTTTGCTGTGAATGGCTATAAGGTAGAACATGATCCGCATAAGATTAACGGCGAGATCGTAGTTGTCAATACCTGTGGATTTATCGGTGACGCCCAGGAAGAATCCATCGAAATGATTTTGGAGCTGGGGCAGGCCAAGAAACAAGGTAAAATCGGCAAACTGTTCGTCATGGGCTGTCTATCCGAACGTTTCCTGCACGACCTGGAACAAGAATTGCCCGAAGTGGACCGTTTCTACGGGAAGTTTAACTGGAAAGAGCTGATCTCTGACCTGGGAAAGGCGTATCATCAGGAACTGGCGTACGACCGGATCTTGACGACGCCGAAGCATTATGCCTATCTGAAGATCGGCGAAGGCTGTAACCGCACTTGCTCCTATTGTTCGATACCCATTATTACAGGAGCCTACCAGTCTCGCCCGATGGAAGATCTGGTGAACGAGGTGAAGCTGCTGGTCGGTCGTGGCGTGAAAGAATTCCAGCTGATTGCCCAGGACCTGACATTCTATGGCGTGGATCTGTACAAGCGGATGGCACTGCCCGAACTGGTAGAACGCATCTCGGATGTTCCCGGAGTAGAATGGATTCGTCTGCACTATGGCTATCCGACTCATTTCCCTTTGGATCTGCTGCCTGTGATGCGTGAGCGCGAGAATGTATGCAAATACATGGATATCGCCTTGCAGCACATCAGCGACAATATGCTGAAGCTGATGCGACGGAACATCACCAAGGCCGAGACCTACGAGCTGATAGAACGGATGCGCAGTGAAGTGCCCGGCATCCATTTGCGGACAACCCTGATGGTGGGACACCCGGGAGAAACCGATGCCGATTTTGAAGAGCTGCTGGAGTTTGTCCGGAAAGCACGCTTCGAGCGGATGGGCGCCTTTGCGTACAGCCATGAAGAAGGAACCTATGCCTATAAACATTACACAGACGATATCCCGCAGGAAGTCAAGCAAGAACGTCTGGACAGCCTGATGCGTATCCAGGAACGTATCTCGCTGGCAGTCAATCAGTCGAAGATCGACAAGGTGTTTAAAGTGATGCTGGATCGGGAAGAAGAGGACTTCTACATTGGCCGTACTGAATTTGATTCGCCCGAAGTAGATCCGGAAGTGCTGATCCGGAAAGACGATGTCTTGCATCCGGGACAATTTTACCAGGTTCAGATAGAAGATGCGCAGGCTTTTGAATTATATGGTAAAGCTTTATTAAAATAAATGTTGATTTGTTTGCAAGATAACTGAAAAATGACTAATATAGCGACTGATATACAAAATACATCTTCCATGAAAAGTAAAGAAGTAATAGCGGAACTGGCCGGACGCATGGGATGGACTTCCAAAGAAGTCACAGAAATGCTTTCTGCCCTGGGTTCGGCTATCGGGACGAAGTTGATGGAAGGCGATTCTGTGAATTTGTCTGCATTCGGACAGTTTGATGTCCGGAAAAAGATGGAACGTATATCAGTGAATCCGACCAATGGCAAACGTTATCTGGTCCCGCCCAAATTAGTTCCGGTCTTCAAACCATCCTCCGCTATGAAAGGACGCCTAAAAGAATTGGAAGACAATGAATAACCGACTTTCCATACAAGATTTGGCCTTGATTTTGTCTGAGCAGACAGGCAAAAGCACGGAAGAGGCTTTGCGCTTTTTGCAAGAGTTCATTGCGGTGGTCAGTGAAGGCGTGTACAACGACAAGCTGGTGAAAGTGAAAGGACTGGGTACCTTTAAGATTATCCGGGTGGAGGAGCGCGCCAGTGTGTCGGTCAATTCGGGAGAGCGTTTTGTCATTCCGTCGCATTATAAATTCACCTTCACTCCGGATAAAGAACTGAAGGAGCTGGTGAACAAGCCTTTTTCTCTCTTTGATACGGTCGAACTGAATGAGGAAGTCGATTTCTCGGATGTCGATGTTTCGGCAGAGACAAGTGGGGCAGAAGAGGCGGCAGACGATTCTTCCGAAGAAATATTGCCGGATGGAATCCCGGAACAAGCCATTGAGGCGCCTCAGACTCCGGAACCGGAAGTGAAACCGGAACCGGCAGTAGAAGAGGAAGCTGCTCCGCAAGAAGAAGCGAAAGCCGAGCCGGAAGCGGAAACAGAAACAATGCCTGAACCGGAAGTTGAGGCAGAACCGGAGCCGAAGATTGAAGCAGAAACAACTCCGCAAGAAGAAGTGGAAGCCGAGCTGGAACCGGAAGCGGAAACAGAAACAACGCCGGAACCGGAAGTTGAGACCGAACCGGAGCCGAAGGCTGAAGCGGAAACAACTCCGCAAGAAGAAGTGAAAGCCGAGCCGAAGCAGGCAGAGCCAGTGTCTTCGGTTTCAGGTTATAAAGAGTACAGAAGAAAAAGACGGCGCAGCGCTTCCCGCAAGCTGTTGTTCCCGATTGCCTGTCTGTTTGTGGTCATTGTGCTGGGTATCGTCTATATTGTTTGCCTGAGCGGACGGACGACAGTCAACAAGAACTGGGAACCGCCTATGGCAGAAGTCGGAAATCCGACTCCTGAGGCCGGGATGAATCCCGTTTCGGCAGATTCGACAGGAGTGACGCCGCCTGATTCGGCCAGTCTTGCCGCCGATTCAGTGGTTGCAGAACCACCCGTAGTGGAAGAAAACCAACCGGAAGAAACACCCAAGTCTGACATATTGGCTCTGGTAACGATCAAGGCCGGCGATCGGCTGGCATCGTTTGCCAAGCAGTATTATGGACATAAGTTTTTCTGGGTTTATATCTATCAATACAATCAGGATATCATATCCGATCCGAACAATATCCCGATTGGAACCGAATTGCGGATTCCGGATCCCGGATTGTATGGAATAGATGCGACTGACCGGAGCTCGATTGACAAAGCCGCCGCCTTGCAATCGCAGATTCTGGGTAAGTTCAGTAAGTAGTATTTGTGTAGATGTGCTAATAGATTGAGACCTTTGATTCCATCGGAAGGGAAGGCTCAAACAGCGTATTTCAGTAGAAATAAGTTGACTTAAATTTGAAATGACGATGAAAGCAGACGTAAAAAAAGTAGCAGTATGTTGTGTTTTGCTGGCTGCGCTTACGACGGGATGCCAAACCCCGGCAGATAAGCAGGAGAGCCAGCAGGTCAAACGGGAAAAAACGGCTTTTCAGACCAGTCAGCCATGGAGAGCAACCATGGACAACCGGGCCGATGTAGCGATTGTGTATGGCGTAGGTGGAAATCCTTCCGACAAAGACAAAAATGCCCTTTCATTCGAAGAGCGTGTCCAGTCATGGCGAGACCGGGGCTATATCACGCATTTTATGACTGGCATTGCCTGGGGCGGTTATGAAGATTACTTCACCGGCCAATGGGATGGGAAAATGCACCTCGACGAAGGACAGGTGGAACGCCATGGCGACACGATATGGCACGGCCACATGGTTCCTTATATTGTTCCGAGCCAGAACTTCATCAAGTATATGAAGGAAAAGCATATCAAGCGGGTCATCGATGCTGGCATTGACGCCATCTATCTGGAAGAGCCCGAATTCTGGGCGCGGGCCGGATATAGCGAAGCCTTCAAGCGCGAATGGAAAGAATATTATGATTTCGACTGGCGCCCGCAACATGAATCGGCCGAGAATACATATCTCTCCAACAAGCTGAAATACCAGTTATATTACCGGGCATTGAACGAATGCTTTACGTATGCGAAAGAATACGGACGGTCGAAAGGAATGAATGTACGCTGCTATGTGCCTACACATTCGCTGGTGAATTATGCCCAGTGGCAGATCGTGAGTCCTGAAGCCAGCCTGGCTTCTCTGCCTTGCGTGGATGGATATATCGCCCAGGTCTGGACCGGAACTTCCCGCGAGCCGAATTACTATAACGGAGTGAAGAAGGAGCGTGTCTTCGAGAATGCCTTTCTGGAATACGGATGTATGGAATCCATGACGGCGCCGACCGGACGCAAGGTTTTCTTCCTCACCGATCCGATTGAAGACTGGCCACGCGATTGGGCCGACTACAAGAAGAATTACGAAGCGACCTTCACGGCCAAGCTGCTTTATCCGGATAACGACAATTACGAAGTGATGCCCTGGCCCGAACGTATCTATGAAGGCTTGTACAAGAAGAGTGCCGATAGCGACGAGAAGATCCGCATCCCGCGCTTCTATTCTACACAGATGCAAGTCATGATCAATGCCCTCAATCAGATTCCTTTGTCCAACAACGAGATATCCGGATCGAAAGGACTGAGTGTCTTGATGGCCAATTCGCTGATGTTCCAGCGCACACCCGAGCCGGTGGCCGGATATGATGATCCGCAGCTCTCGAATTTCTATGGACAGGCACTTCCTTTCCTGAAGCGTGGCGTACCGGTTCATCTGATGCACATCGAGAATGTCTCTTATCCCGAGAACTGGAAAGACACGAAAGTCCTGCTGATGAGTTATTCGAACATGAAGCCGCTCGACGAGAAAGCTCACCAGTATATTGCCGACTGGGTGAAGAAAGGTGGCGTACTGGTGTATAGTGCGACCGACCGCGATTCTTTCCAGCAAGTACAGGAATGGTGGAATCAGGGAGAGAACCATTTCCGGGCTCCTTCCGAACATCTTTTCCAGCTGATGGGTATCAAGCCGAATGCAAGCGAGGGCGAATATGCCTGTGGTAAAGGAACAGTGTATGTGTTCCGGAAAGATCCGAAGCAATATGTCATGAAAGAAGACGGTGACCGGATTTATGTCGAGATCGTCAAACGGATGTATGAAGACAAGGCGAAGGCCGGAAAGCTGGAATTCAAGAATAACTTCTACCTGAAGCGCGGCATGTATGAATTGGTATCGGTGATGGACGAGAGCGTCAGCGACAAGCCTTATCAACTGAAGGGACGTTTTATCGACCTCTTCGATCCGCAGTTGCCGGTTCTGGCACAGAAGACCGTCAATCCGGGCGAACAGGCCTTCCTGATCAATCTCGATCAGGTGAAGAATCCCGATCAACCTCAGGTTCTTTGCGGAGCCGCTCGCGTCTATGATGAGAAGGTGAAGAAAGCTTCCTATTCATTCGTGGCCAAAAGTCCGGCAGAAACCACCAATGTGATGCGTGTCCTGCTGCCGGCCGCTCCTAAGAAAGTCAAGATCCAAGATGCCGAAGGCGAAGATATAAAGGAAGCCACTTCGGAATGGGACGAAGCCAGCCGCACCTTGTTGCTGACCTTCGAGAACAGTCCGGAAGGCGTCCAGGTGAAATGCAAGTGGTAAAAAGAAAGAAGGTGTGTCAAAAATGATCAGTTCATTTGACACACCTTCTTTTTTATACCGGAAAAAGATTTATCAATAGATGGCTTTTGCCTCGATGACACATTCCAGGGCACTTGAATTGGCGGCAGCGTTGGCTTCCTGGAACGGACCGTACCAATAACAGCCGAAACTCATTGTCTGCGGGTCGTAATTGCGTGAAATGATCGACTCGGCATTCTTGATAATGAATTCTTTGTAGATCGGATTATTGGTTACCTTATATAAAAAGCCGAGGTGACGGATAAAGATTCCCTTGAACTGCACACCGTCGCGACTTTTGGCTACTTGCGGATTCATCTCGCACAAGATGCCTTCTTCGTTAACCATTTCTTTCGTGATAGTTGCCTGTGCAATCTTCTCTGCCATATTCAGGTATTTCTTGTCGTGCGAATGCAAGTACATCTCTGCCAGCACGGCGATGGCAACACCTTGGTTGTAGGTGTAATGCGATCCGCGGTTAGGCGTACAGTCTTTGGTCAATCCGTCTTCGATCTGATGGATTTCGGTGTTGTACATGCCCGTCTGCAAATACCAGTTTACTTCCTTCTTGAACCAGTCGGCATATTGCTGTTTCCCAGTCTCGTTGTAAAGACGGATAGCCGTTAGGGCAAAAAGGTTGTTGGCGATGGAGTTTTTGTATTCCAGCGGATTCTTTTTCCAGAACGAACCGCCGCCACAGGTATCGTCGCTCCAGCCGGTTGTCATGTCTTCGAAAATAGTTTCGGCCATGTTCAGATACTTCTTGTCGTTTGTCAGACGGAAAGCGTTGATCCAAGCCAAAGCCCACCAGCCTTCATCATCATAATAATCATTGATGAAATTATCACAATAACGAACGATAGTGCCGGTCGAATCGGCAATCGGATAATGTTTTGCCTTGTTATACACGTCTTCGATGACCGGAACGATCTCTTTCTTGTTCTTGGTCACTTCCGCATAGCGGATGACAGCCGTCAGCAAGTTGGCCGAGTTCCACCATCCGGCCGTTTCCCAGATTCCGGTTGAATCCGTTCGCCATGTCAGCGACCGTTCAAGACTTGCATGCATTTTTGTGTCGAAAGGCGTGTGCTTATGCCCACCACAAGCCGAAAGAAGCAACACCATGGCTGTTGCAACGAAATACTTCTTCATCATAATTAATCAGGATAATTGTTTCAACGAGGTGCAAAGATAGAAATAGTGTTTCAATAATGAATGGATAATTGGTTTTTATCTGCTATTATCAAGAAAAACATTCCAGTCTGACGGAGAAAAACGGATCAGACAAGATGGAATAAAAAATGTAAAATTCGCTTATGATCGGATTATCTTTATTATTTTTACCCAAAAGATTTAATCTCCATTGAAATTCTTTAGAATCGGGTAGGTTTATAAAATTAGAGTGCGGTTATGATGAAAGATATCAAGAATCTGATTTTCGATTTTGGAGGCGTGCTGATCAATCTGGATCGTACGGCTTGCCGGGAAGCTTTTGAGAAATTAGGCATTGAAAGTATCCACGAAAGTGTACTGGATGATTACCGCCAGAAAGAGTTGTATATGCAGCTGGAATCGGGAAATATTTCTGCGGCAGCTTTCCGGGCCAGTATGCGCCGTTTGTCGGATCAGGATTTGACAGACCAGCAGATTGACGATGCCTGGGTTTCCATCCTGGGTGATATTCCGGATTATAAGTTAGATTGGCTTCTTGAGTTGCGCAAGCAATACCATATTCTTTTATTGAGCAATACCAACAGTATCCACTGGCAATGGTCTGAGCAGAACCGGTTCCATTACAAAGGGCATAAAGTGGATGATTTCTTCGACCGGATTTATCTTTCCTATGAGCTTCACATGCAGAAGCCGGATGTGGAGATTTTCAAGTTTGTCTTGCAAGACTCTATGATTACACCCGAGTCGACTTTCTTCATCGACGATTCGCCCGCCAACTGCAAGGCTGCCGAATCATTAGGCATTCAGACTTATTGTTGTCCGGCTGGTTCCGATTGGACTTTCCTCTTCAAGTAAAGAGTAGAAAATAGGGGCACAGGATTCTGTTCTCAGGAAAAAGAATGCGTAGGAATCATGTCCCCTTGTATTTTCAGGAGAGAACACCGCTTACTCCTGCCATGAAAGATAATCTTCGAATGTATAATGCAGCAGGTTCGGGATGACTTTGTACACTTTGTCTTTCAGCTCGTCTTCCGAGTTGGTGGTACTTAAACCGATGACACGCATGCCTGCATTGGTTGCAGCGCTGATTCCGGCAAACGAATCCTCGAAGACGATGCATTCTTCGGGCTTGCGCTTCAAGTCTTCGGCTGCCAGCAAATAACACATCGGGTCTGGTTTTCCTCTCGTGATCCGGTTTTCAGAGACGAAGGTATCAAACAGTCCTTCCAGATTCATTTCCTGAAAAGCCCTTTTCATCTTTCTGTTTTCCGAACTGGTGACGAGTCCGACCTGAACTCCGTGTGCTTTCAGCATTCTGACAAACTCCAGCGAACCCGGAACTGGCGGGAAAGGCATGCGGCTCTCGAACTCATCCGATTCTGCCTGGATCTTCCGTTGTTCTTCTTCCGGCCGGTCTGAAAAATACTTTTTCATGACGTTCGACATGGTTGTTCCTTTTATGACAGCCGCGAAATGCGGAATGCCTGTATGATAACGGATGCCGGCATCATCCCAAAACTGATCGTATAAAGGTTCGGTATCAGCCAGGACACCGTCAAAATCAAATAAAGCAGCTTTTATCTGTTGCATGATCATGATAGATTAAAATAAAAAAGGTAACCCGATAGATAAGAACCTACAGAGTTACCTTTTATTGTCATGAATAAAAATCAGAAGCCTGATTATTTAATGTTCGGATTCAACTTGTTCCATTCAGCTACTGGAGGAAGAACGCCCATAGCGATTACTTCATCACGCAAAGCGCACAAGTGTTCGTAACTCTTATCCAAAGCAGCCTGTTCTTCTGCAGTACCGTTCAAAGCAGCGCAGTGGCAACCGTCTTTGTCGATAGAAGTTTCCCAAGCCATCATGATGTGGTCATATTTATCGTTAGATACATATGTACCAGCCGGCCAACGGAATGCCTTACCACCCATAGCAGCAGCAATCATTTCGATAGAAACGTATGACGGGCTCTGGAAAGAAGAACGACCACGCAAGTTGATGATGTTAGCACCACCCTTAGTTACTTTCTGCTGGATTTCAGCCCATTGTTCAGCTGTTAAAGCGTCAGTACCGATGATATCTGTCAACGGTTTGCCGTTAACTTTAGCAGTAGAAGCAAATACAGCCATCTGTTCGCCGTGGCCACCGTATGTACGGCAGTTTTCAACAGCGTCCATAGAGATACCGAAGTGTTTAGCTAATTCGCTGCGCAGACGAGTTGAGTCCAAACCTGCTAATGTAGTTACCTGACCTGGTTTCAAACCTGAATATAACAAAGTGATCAAACCAGTGATATCAGCCGGGTTGAAGATAACAACGATGTGCTTAACATCCGGGCAATACTGTTTTACGTTCTTACCGAATTCTTCAGCGATAGCTGCATTACCTTTCAGCAAATCTTCACGAGTCATACCAGCCTTACGAGCTGCACCTCCTGAGTTAACGATATATTTAGCACCTGTTAATGCTTCTTTGATGTCGGATGTAAAAGTGATGTTTACACCTTCGAAACCACAATGGAACAATTCTTCAGCAACACCTTCCAAACCCGGAGCATACGGGTCGTATAAACAGATGTTTGAAGTAAGACCCATCATAATAGCTGTTTGAGCCATGTTAGAGCCAATCATACCTGCTGCACCAACAATAGTCAGCTTTTCATTTGTAAGCACGTTCATAGAGCATTAATTTTTTAGTTATTCTTATTGTAAAACAAATTCTTAACGAAAAGGTTTTGAATTTGTCTTGTTTATTTATAGTGCAAAAATACAAAATATATTCTTTCAACCTATCATCTATGGATTAATTTCAGATGTTTCAGAAAGTTTTTCAAAACAGATTGGGCAGTGATGAAAATTCATGCCGACCTTTTCTCCAAAATACGCCGGCTTTGAAGTGCACCCCAAAAGTTGGAGATTAAATATAGCTCA
>ULTX01037530.1_pt1 | contig 13507 bp, 12 predicted proteins | sample 1958041 | NCBI WGS metagenome assembly ULTX01 (sample SAMEA4835747, study PRJEB28245) | human gut metagenome | biome: gut microbiome; material: fecal sample | place: Denmark | collected 2008
ATATTCATTCGCTGACAGACTCCTTCCGCTACGGCAACGCCCTTCGCAACGGTGTTCCGGTCGCCATAGTGGGAGCCGTCAACGCCGGCAAAAGCACCCTTCTGAACGCTCTGGTAGGTGATGACCGCGCCATAGTCTCCGACATCGCCGGCACCACCCGTGACACCATCGAGGAGACAATGACCATCGATGGCACATTGTTCCGTTTTATCGACACCGCCGGTCTCCGCGAAACCTCAGATGAGGTCGAAAAGATCGGCATTTCCCGCTCGTATAAGAAGATGAACGAGGCCTCGATCGTCCTTGCCCTGCTTGATGTCACCGCCTCCGAAGAAGAAAACGAGTATTCGATTTCTGACATAGTCTCAAATCTGGATGTAAAGTCACAAAAGTTGATCGTTCTGCTGAATAAAGTGGATGTTTTGGGTAATAACATTAATGTTAGCCTAATCAACAATTCTGTTTCTAATCCTAATGAAAAAGTAGTTAAGTTATATATTTCCGCCAAGACTGGTTTCGGTCTTGATGAATTGCGCAAACTGTTGTCCGACTCCCAAAAGTCCGCAACTTTGGATTCTGACCAGACAATCGTCACCAACCTAAGGCACTACCAAGCCCTGATGGAAGCGTCCGAATCCCTCGAAAACGTCAAACGTTCCCTCGCCGCCGGCCAGACTCCCGACCTCCTCTCCGAAGACCTCCGCCAAGCCCTCCACCACCTCGGCACCATCCTCGGCGAAGTCACCCCCGACGAAGTCCTCGGGAATATCTTTGAGAGGTTCTGCGTGGGAAAGTGAAATTGCCTAACTAATTGATTATCAATTACGTACGAAGTTCTGCACGTTTCTGGAAAATGGTATTTTTCGTATCGTTTTCCAGTTATTATTTGGCGAAAATCAATAATTCTAAGAGTGAATTTCTGTTTTAGCTATTATCCTTGATCATTTTTGAACCACATTTGAACCACGAGTACTTTTTGACTTCTTTATTTAGCTTTTAACGCATATCTTAACTAACTTATTTATAATTATTTGAATATTCTCTTAGGCATTATTACTGAATTTCCAGAGCAGAATTTACAAAAGATGTCACCAGAGAGATTCTAGAGCCTGTTTTCCAAGTTCGTATTCACTGCTGCACAGTGTTATATCCAGTAATCCGTTCCATATTTGGTTGAATTAAAACCATATTTTATGAAACGGAAACAATCTTTGATTGGCGGACTGGACAGGATACTGTCTGTCCGTGAAGCATCCAATCTGCTGTCAATTCCAGTAGAAGAGTTGCTGAAGTTCTATGCTGGCCAGCGTGAGATATCGCTGAGTAATCTCTTGAAACGGATCTGTCGATCCAATCCATCTACCAGTTCCCCATCATCGGCGAACCGACCTATACCCTGAAGGGCGTCATGGACGCAACGGGGAAAGGCCGTTCATAGTCGTTGTTCTTCCTGGAGAGGAACTGCGTCCGGACTTGGTGCGTGGGTGTCCATTATCTCTACGCCAAAGGAGACGTTGACAACGCTTGGAGAAAAGAATCCATCATGTGGGACGAATGGATTCCGCTCCTCCAGGTTCCTGGAGTTTACGGGTTGGATATTCGGGTTGTTCTGCAACAGATCGCAAGCGGAGCCATCCAAGTCCGTCCCGGACAGAGGGAACAGCTTGTTTCACGTAAAGACATCAAGTCGTTATGGAAGAGAATGGCAGAGTAACCGTCAAGAAGGTTGAGAGACCTGACGGTATGACAGAGTATTCGCTCGAATACATACCGCCTATCATGATTTCTGAGGGTAATTACCTGAAAGAAGAACACTTGAACCTGGCTGTTTACACCAAACCTTGCAATGATGTAGAACGGCATTTCAATGAGACCGTCGAGGTCATTGTCGAGGAGATCCGCTGTTTCCGGTACATCCAATCCGTCAAGAAGGATTTCTCCTTCCTTTCGCTGAATAAGGATGTTGATGTGATCGGATACTTTGAAAGCCACGGGGCATATAAAAGAAAGGAGTGCTATGCTGCCGTTAAGACATTCAAGGAGTTCTGCAACAACTCGTGCAGGTTCGGAGATGTCACCGTTGCATTTATGACAGCTTACAGAGAGTATCTCCTGAAGTCGAAGAAGGCCGACGGCAGCCGCCGCTATTCAAACAATACGGCCTCAGGTTATCTCAAAAACATCAAGAGGCTATTGCGAATCGCTTACGCAGACCACATGATTGATTTCGACCCCACTGAGGAGATTGAAGGAATCAAGTGGGATCATACCTGCAAGCGGGAGAGACTGACCAGCAAAGAGATTGAGGCAATCAAGCTTGCCCCGTTCAAGGATGGAGAGGTCAAGAAGGCCGTCCGCTTCGATATCGCTTCCGGTCTTAGGCGAGCCGATCTGCTGGCTCTAAGATGGGAAAATCTGGAAAGAGAGAAGAGACGGTATTACATGAATATCACCATCAAGAAAACGGGAAATAATGTCCGCATTCCGCTTTCCAAGGAAGCTGTTTCCATTTTGAAGCCGATCCGGAAGAAGGGAGCCATCTTCCCTACCCTTTCCCCGTACATCCTCAATCACAAAGTCCCGCTTCTGATAGAGGCGGCCGGCATCGACAAGCATATCACCTTCCACTGCTTCAGACATACCTTCGCCATGCAATTGCTGGACAAAGGTGTCGATATCCCCACTATCGCGTTCTTCCTGGGGCATAAGTTCCTGGGGAGTTCCCTGACCTACCTTCATTGCACCAAGGAGCATCTTAAAGAGGTCATTGCGAAACTGGAGAGATAATACCTTATTCGTGATTTAAATCGCTGTTAATGGACTGCCGCCACCTCGATCCGAGATGACGGCAGCTCTATTGATTAAAGAACACTCTTACTTCCGTATCGCCATATATCCACTCTCGTCAATCATATCAGCGCCTTTATTTGTAAAGAGGAACTGATAGAGTTTGTATGCCATACTTTCGGGATTTTCCGTCTTACGGACCGCAGCATAAATGTTTGATACAAACGGATATTTGTTTGCCCGAAGGGATTCCTTGCTGGGTGCCACGCCGTCGATGGAAATCATATCGACCCTCATTAAATCGCGGACCATCGCCGTGCAGTAAAAGAACGGCGTGTAGCCGATGCCATACTCATCGACTTCGAGTTGCAGGTAGGGAGATGCCATCTGTGAACCGATGATTTCATACATATAGGTCTCTTCTGTCCCGTCAATCATTTTCAGTCCGGCCATCACCAAGGTTTCCATCTTCTCCTGACTGCCGGAATCGGCGTTTCGGATGTACGGGGTGATGGTATGGTCGACACCTCCGAGCTCCTTCCAGTTGGTTATCTCTCCTGTATAGATCTTCCGCACCTGGTCTGCTGTCAGATTCTTGACAGGGTTCTTGGGGTTGACGATGAACACCAGGGCATCGATGGCCAGCGGAGCCGTCTCCAGCTCTACGCCCAATTCTGCTGCAGAGGCCTTCTCGTTCCTGGAGATATCACGGCTAGCGATTATCACGTCTGACTTGCCCTCTATGAGATTCATATAGGCTCCGTGCGTGCCGCTGCAGAGATTCTTACTCTGATAATCGTTCAGAGAGAATGGCGCTTTTTCAGAGTACAGATCCGGATTAATTACATAGACCCTTCCACCCAACCAGTCCTGTTCCCATTTGTATGGAACCCCAAGCAGCTTGTAGGCCACGAGGTCCCGTGCCGGCTTTGTGCTTGTGGAGCAATCCGTCAGCGGCCACTCTTCCAGCTTGATGTCCTTCAGGTCGCCTTCTGGATTACCGATGCCGTTACAATCGCACAGCATCGCGACAAGCGCCGCAAAGCATATTATTCTATTTATAATCGTTCTCATGACATTATAACTCCAGACTCCTTCAAATCTTGCGTCTAAGGTGGGTAAAACACACACATCCATCGCCTTCCCGTCCTTCAAGACAGAGCCCACCTTTTTCTCCTCCAGCTGGAAGCTCTTCCAGCTTATGTTGTGAAACGATCACCTCAAAAAAGTATTTTACAATCTCCTTGTTACACATGATTCTCCTTCACAATTCGATTAATCGACCACTAAGATACGGATTTATACTGATATTGGCCATAAGGCTGGTTACACAGCAATCGTTTTTCCCTGAATTCTTGCTTGCATTATGATTTTAGTTTATATTTGCGGTAAATAATACCGCGATGGCAACAAAAATAAAGAATATCCTTGACTTGGTCCCCCGGGATTCGGTGCTGTTTTCCTCCTGGTTGGCGGCGCAGGGAATCGACAGGAAGGAGCAGTCGCTGTATGTGCGCAGCGGCTGGCTGGAAAGGATCGCCCAGGGAGTTTACAAGATAGCAGGAAGTAGTCCCACCCTGTACGGCGCTGTGGCCTCGTACAACAGCCAGCTGGGCAAGGCCTGCCACGTGGGGGCCTCCTCCGCGCTGGACCTCCGGGGATATTCGCATTTCGTGTCGATGGGCAAGCCCTCCGGCTACCTCTTTACCGACAAGGAAGCCCGTCTTCCGGGCTGGTTCGGCTCAGTGCAGTGGGATATGACGGTGAAGTACTTCACCACTTCCATCTTCGGCGGAGACACCGGACTGGAGACCTATGACTACAACGGCGCGCAGCTGCTTATCTCCGGTCCGGAACGTGCGTTCATGGAATGCCTGCACCTCTCTCCGGAGCAGTTTTCACTCCTGGACAGCTTCTACGTCATGGAAATGATGACGACCCTCCGTCCGGCCCTCGTCCAGCTGCTGCTGGAGAAATGCACTTCCATCAAGGTGAAACGGCTCTTCCTGTACATGGCTGAGAAAGCCGGCCACAGTTGGCTCCGCGCCCTGGACCTCTCCAAGGTGGATCTCGGCAAAGGCATCAGGAACATTTCCGCCACCGGTCGCTTTGACAGCAGATATCAGATAATCATCCCCACAGAACTTGCCGACTATGAATAGAGAATATGCAGAGAAAGTGGAAGTCCTCCTGAAGCTCCTTCCCATCGTGATGGACGAGAAGGTCTTCGCCGTCCACGGCGGATCGGCCATCAACCTCTTCGTCCGGGACCTGCCCCGATATTCGGTCGACATAGACCTCACCTACCTCCCCCTTGAGGGCAGGGAGGAGAGTCTTGAACATATCAACGCCCACCTGACGAACATCTCCGGCAAGGCGAAACGCGCCTTCCGTGGCATGCACGTCGTCCCCAAGCTGGCCGCCGGCAAGCTCCTCTGCGAATACCAGGGGAAGCAGGTCAAGGTCGAAGTCAACCTGATCAAGCGCGGCATCATCGGCGGTGACGTCCAGACCGCCATCCCGTTGTGCAAGAAGGCCCAGGAGGAGTTCGGTCTGTACTGCGAGGCGGACATCGTCCCGATGACACTCCTCTACGGCGGCAAGATCGCCGCAGCCCTTTCCCGCCAGCATCCCCGGGACTTCTTCGACGTCAGATACATGGAGTATCCCTTCGACGCCACACGGGAAGGCCTCCTGTTCTGCCTCCTCGGCAGCGACCGCCCCCTCCACGAATCCTTCGCCCCGAACCTCATCGACCAGCACGATGCCCTGGCCAACCAGTTCGAGGGAATGACCGACGTCCCCTTCACCTACGAAGAGTTCGAGCAGACCCGCGCCCGGCTCATACAGGACGTCTGCGCCCTCATGACCCCGGCCGACAAATCGTTCCTCGTCAGCTTCGAACAAGGCCAGCCCGACTGGGACGGTTTCGACTTCGGCTACTTCCAGGAGTATCCCTCCATCCAATGGAAGCTGATGAACCTCCGGAAACTAAAGCGCCAGAACCCCGTCAAGCTCACCGCCGAAGCCGCCAAGCTGGCCGACATCTTCACCCGGCCATGACACACGGCAGCCTCCCTCTGATGGATCAATGAGCGCTAGGTCGCTAATGAAATCCGCTTAAAAAAACAATCTTTTCCTTTCATTCGGATAATGAAATTGTTGAGATGAATAACCACTCCAGCCTGCATTCTGTATAGGATTTCGAGCCTATGACAAGGCGGTCTCGTTCGACAGGACGGGGGTCACTTTTAGAAGAGAACAAAGGGTTCACTTTGCGTAGGAATTTCTACCTATTGGGCTGGCAAAATGCGCACATATTCATTGAGCAAGAGATATGAGAGTGGAATGGCATTGATTACCAAAGCCGTCGAAATCGGGCTTACTGAAATGAGCAAACAGACAAAGGTCCAGAAAAAGGGCCAAAAATCAAATCGCTAAGGAGCTTTTACTGTTTGTAACAGATTGATACACAGCCAAGAAAAAGGGCCATAAAATATTATGAGAACTGCCCCCCTTCTATGTGACGGCAGTTCTATCATTTTAAGGAATGGTATACTGATTTTAATGCTAAAGAATCTCCCTCCTCTCACAAAGTAGCGGTAATTTGAGCCCCAGATTCATGCAGAATAGGTCATACTCTCCTACAGCCATTCTATCTCCTTTGATGTCAACATCGATACCCTCCGTATCATTGCCTCTAATATGATCAGTTATGGCAATAATAAACAAAGTCTGATACGTGTAGTTTTAATGAACAACTAATAACGATAAAAATGCTATACAATGCCCCATTTTACAAATTTTGTAATTATATTTGCAAATAATGTTAATATAACTATGGCATGGGCATTCAAATAAACAGAATCAAGACAGTCTTATCTGACCATGGACGTACCAATAAGTGGTTGGCAGAAAAACTAGGGAAGAGTCCAACTACTGTTTCTAGATGGTGTACAAATGAGAGCCAACCACCACTTGAAACGCTTTATCAAATCTCAATCCTGCTTAATACTGATATAAGAGAACTATTAAATAAAACACTATAGCGATGGCACGTGCTGATTTATTGGTGGACTTGGCAAAGTATGCCTTATCCGGAAACCGAAATATGGTTAAACGGGTTACTGAAGCTATAATTGCGGAGGAGCGTGCAAAACAGCATGGGATACTTGCAGATAGACTTCAACAAGAGCTAGACACAGCTCATACAGATTTGCCTCGACAGAATAATATGACTTCTGGGAGTATCAACTTTGCATCACATGATTTATTAAGAACGGAATCTTTGTTTCAAGAGATAATTCCCAAGAAGAGATTCAGTGATCTTATTCTTTCTCAGAGTATATATAAGAATTGTCAAGAGGTGGTTAATGAGCATTTTCGCGCAGAATTATTAAGGTCATATGGCCTTGAACCACGAAATAAAATACTGTTAATTGGTGCACCTGGAAATGGAAAGACTTCATTAGCTGAAGCTATTGCCGAAGCGCTGATGGTCCCATTGTATGTGGTAAAATATGATTCTGTTATTGGGGCATATCTTGGTGAAACGGCCATGCGATTAAGGAAACTAATGGATTTTGTGTCTACTAGAAAGTGTGTACTGTTTTTTGATGAATTTGAAACGATCGGGAAAGAACGTGGGGACACCCATGAGACCGGTGAGATTAAACGAGTAGTCAGTTCCTTGCTATTACAAATGGACGAGTTGCCCAGTTATGTTACTGTAATCGGTGCAACGAACCATCCTGAGTTATTGGATAAAGCCTCTTGGCGTCGTTTTCAACTAAGAATGCTATTACAGCCACCGACTAGAACAAATATTGCGATGTGGCTTGATCGTTTCCAACAAAAGCATAATGTTCATTTTGGATATGCCTCGGAAACGATTGCTAAGAAACTATTAGGCTCTAGCTATGCTGAGATTGAGGAATTTGGATTACTGGTTTTAAGGAAGTATATCCTTTCTCTTCCCAATGATGATATGAGAGCGATTGTCGCGGAAACGCTTCGAGATTGGGAAGAAATAACAAGCAGAATTGATGGTAAAACAATATCGATAGAAGAATAATTATGGCGGAGAATTATCCTTTACTATTTTTCCCATTTTCGACACCCGATGTTAAAATTGGAAGGCGACGCTTTGTTCAGTCTCATATCTCCTCTCCCAGTGCTGCTCGTCAACGTGAGAGAATTGGCCCTGTTTTCCGAGAATTGTGTGATGCGTTAGATGCAAGGAGAATTCACATTCAAGGAGGTGCGGATGGAATTGACCCCAAAGCCGTGTTAGTCTTGGAGACCGTCGGTAGTGTGGATGATTTTGCTAATGCCGTTCGCAAAGTTGAGGGTCTTGATTGGCTTGGAGAATTTGATGTTGATGACATCGTTCAGGACGAGGATTTCTATGATGATGAGGATCCCGATCGACTTTTATCTGGACGACTGTATATGGTGTCATCTAATTCAAGGGCATTACAGGAGCTTCAGTCATTGTGGCGAAGATATGTTGATAATCCACAGATGCATTTTGAGCATGGTTATAGTCGTTTTCGTGAGGTCTTCTCTCTTTTAAAGACTATCCGAAGATGGGATGTTTCGGATAGGTTTATAGACACTGGGGTTATGTCTTTTTGGCAAGAGCAGTTAGATGTATTTGGCGAAGAGAGAATTAGATTTGAAATAGAGTTATGGTATAAATCAAGTCCGGAAGAACGGAGTAGAGCCATCCAGTCTGTAACTCAAATGCTTGAACAGTTACAAGGACAGGTAATTACTCATTGCGAGATTGATGACATACGTTACTCGGCTGTATTGGCAGAATTACCTGCCGGCTCTATTCGGGCTCTCATGCAAAATCAAGAGATATCGTTGCTTAAGAGTGAAGATATTATGTTTTTCCGCCCTTCAGGTCAAATGGTCTCGACTATCTCAACCTTTGATACGCTTCCTATTCCCGACGAACGAAAATCAGCTTTACAAGTCAATGGTAGTCCCGTTATTGGTTTGTTTGATGGATATCCTCTTGCAAACCATAGTCTATTAGCAAATCGACTTATTGTTGATGACCCTGATAACTACCAAGAAGACTATGAATCGAAATACATGCGTCATGGGACAGCAATGTGTTCTTTAATTGCAAAAGGGGATCTAACTCAGGATAATGATTTCATAACCTCGCCGATATACGTGAGACCTATTATGAAACCAAATCCTCATGCCCCGAATAACGAAGAACATGTCCCTTCAGATCATCTTTTGGTTGATGTGATTCATCGTGCGGTAAAGCGGATGTTTGAACCTGAAGATGGAAGGCCTCCTGTGGCGCCAACAGTTAAAATCATTAACTTTTCAATCGGTGATCCGGCTCGGATGTACTTACATTCTGTTAGCCCCTTAGCAAAAATGTTGGACTGGCTCTCAAATAAGTATTCTGTCTTGTTTGTTATCAGCGCTGGGAATGTCATAACCGAGTTTAATCTACCTTGCACAGAAAATGAGTTTAACAGTAGCGCACCAGATCATCAGGCGAAACTCTTTGCGACTGAAATACTTAATAGTCGCAGGTATAGACGAATTCTTTCGCCAGGGGAATCTATAAACAATTTGACAATTGGTGCTACTCATTATGATTCGGCGACAATTAGGCCTTTCGAACCAAGGGTCAATCCCTATCAAATGCTAATGCCAGCCACATATACATCTTTCGGGGCTGGACATCGAGGAAGCGTAAAGCCAGATTTTGTATTCGATGGAGGGAGACAGACTTTTACAAAAGATGTTCTCCATTTTTCTCCTTTAAGACCATATCAGTTTCCCAACGCTACTCCGGGTCAATTAGTTGCGGCACCTGGTGAAACAAGGACTGAATCAGTCTACTTTATAGGAACTAGTAATTCCACTGCATTAGTAACCCGAGCCGGCTTTTTTTGCAACCAAACAATTGAGGAACTATCTCGAGTTTATCCCATGACACCGAGACAAAAAACTCTCTTAATAAAAGCTATGCTTGCTCATGGGACGAGTTGGGGTGACTTGGGTGGTAACATTGACGTCGTTTTGAATCCAGCGTTAGATACAATACAAAGAAAGAAGATAAAGACAAAGTGGATTGGATATGGTTATCCCGATTGGGATAAGTCGTTGTCATGCAATACGCAGAGAGCTACTGTGGTCGGACTCCATTCTTTAAAGAAAGAAAAGGCCGATTTGTATCATTTCCCAATCCCGGAGTGCTTAAATGCTACTACAATAAAGAGGAAATTGACCGTCACCTTAACATGGTTTTCCTCAATCAATGTTTCAAGCCAAAAGTATAGGAAAGCGCGATTATGGGTAGATGTGCAGCAGGAAGGTTTTTTGATTGGAAAAGAGGACGTTGCGGATATAAACAATGTAAAAAAAGGAACCCTGCAACATGAAGTGTTTTATGGCGAAAGGGCAGTGCCTGTTGCAGCAGATGATACAATCACAATCAAAGTTACATGTGATAAGGATGCTTCCAATATTACTGAAGAGATTGATTATGCCTTAATGGTGACTTTGGAGGTCGCTCCTGGTGTTCAGCTTCCTATTTATCAGCAAGTTAGTGAGAGAATTGCCCAACAGATTCCTGTTCGCGTGGAAGGCATAGTATAGGTTAAATCGCATTTGTTGGATCCTTTTGTTCGGAACTGCCTCGGGGTTGCTTCCCAGGGCATTGGTATTATTAATAATTGCAAGGATTCATAAAAGAGCTGACTATAGAGCCCCTACGACGTATATATAACCAACTTTTGACGGAACCAACATAGTTATAAATGCAACGCTTTCATCACTCCTTTTCAGCTATTCATAAGTAGATTCATCATTGGGAATAATCGAATGAATACTCTATTTCTGAATGGGATAGAAGCTCAATAACAGATACTCCATTCTTTTATAGCGTGCAACCAGATTGGTAAATTTGCCAATTCGATTAATATTTCATATATTTGTCCCAAGTTTAATTTTCCGTGGGGTGCACCACATTAAAAACGCTTGGAAAATTATGGACAAAAATCTCAAAAAGTTTATGGCAACCGAGACAAGGTCTCGGGCCCAGATCCTCGACAGATACTTTGTCGAGGTGCAAACGCCGGATGGCGAGCTCTTCAGAATCATGTCCGACATTGCCAAGTACGATAGCGATGAGTACAAGGCCTATGTCCTCCACCTGATTGAATTCATTTTCGACCGGAACTTCTCTGACGACAAGGAGCAGATGGTAAATCGCATCAGCCGCGATTTCCTTCTGAATGCCGTACCGTCGATGGGTATGGACTCTGGTAACCGGCAGGCCGAGCGTGTTCGCATTGGCAAGCGTATTAAGGAGCTACGTGAGGGCAAAAAAATGGAAGCGCGAGATTTGGCACTCCTCACCGGCATTGATGCTGCCAACCTCTCTCGCATAGAGCAGGGCAAGTACTCCACCGGTGTGGACATCTTATCTCGCATCTGCGTCATCTTGGACGCACACCTGGATCTTATCCCAAACGACCAGACGGAAAAGTAGTATGGAAAACCAGACTCTGCTTGAGGTATTCGACCGCGAGATGCAGTGCGAATACAAGGACCGTCAGTATCTGGTTCGTGACAATGGTGCCATCTGCCGCCTCCCGAAAGAAGGCTGTCGCCCCAGTAAGATGGACAATGTCTGGAGTTTTGGAACCAAGAATCCCGACAATGGCTATATGATTTTCACCGGAAACATCCGTGTCCATCAGGTCGTCTGCACAGCCTTTCACGGACTGGAACCGAAGCCGCATATGGTGGTTGACCACATCGACACTAACCGTTGCAACAACCGCCCGGAAAATCTCCGTTGGCTTACCAGATTGGAAAACGCCCTGAACAATGATGCCACGCGAAAGAAGATCATCTACCTCTGCGGCAGCATTGAAGCTTTTATCGAGAATCCGGCCATTCTCCGGACTAAGGCACTGCCGCCGGATGTCAGCTGGATGAAAACCGTCACCAATGAAGAGGCGGCTGCCTGCAAGAAACACATCGAAGAATGGGCCGAGAGGGACAGCAAGCCTCAAGGCACCGGCAAAGGTCTCGGGGACTGGGTCTTCTCAGATGAAGAAATGGCCGAGGCCCGCAAGTGGAATGCTGGCCAACTTCTAGCGGATTACAAACCTTGGGCGCAGCAGAAGGCCGAGATAGAGGAAATGAACCGCCGGATCCACGAAGAGCAATACGGTCTCAAAGAATCCCTGACGCCTGGCGTTCTTCAACTCAATTGGAAGGTGCCGTCAGAATTCCCTCTTTGCCCGGCACAACACTCACCTACTCCACTTCAGGACTATCTGACAAACCTCAAGACCGGTAAGGTGTTTTGCCACAACGACGTCTATGAATCAATTGTGTTCAAGGCCGATATCTCAGACGACGGTAATACACTCGCCGTAATTACGACAAGCGAACATGTCAAAGGAGGTAGCGGCTTTGTTCTCTGCACGATCACATATCGGGATGGCCACTTCATCCACGAGAATCAGTACTCTTACTTTGAAGAGATCGGTGCCGAGAAATACTTCACCTTGGCTCTTGGACGCGAATGGACTGGTGGCGACGTATTTGATGACTTTTGCTGAAAGAAAAACTTAGTGCGACGTTCGAGTATAACAGAATTGTCAAATAATAACTGGATTTGATGGAATTGTTTCCGAGGATCTCAACTGAGTGAATCCAAGTCCGTTTTAGTACCGGCTACGTGGAAGCAAATACCGAAGGGTTTGAACAACATTTGAATCACGAATGGTTCAAATTCTCGAAGGCTTGAGGCCAAAGTACGTATATATTTACATTGCTTTACATACTTTTCTCCCATTTAGGATTTAATGGTGTCATAGATGGCCTTGGTATCTGTCTATTGTTTTGTAGAAAAAGTGCGTATTTGTCGATTTAATCTATTGTGTTATATTTGTATATCCTTGTATAACGCATAGTGGTTTCATGGTCGATATTTGATTGATGATCAGTCTTAAATAATAATCGAGCCATAATTCGTTGTTTTTTTCTTGTTGTTAACTGCTTGTAAAGCATTATTGATTTATTATGAATAAAAATGAGCAAATTACGCCTAATAGTAATCCTATTATGGAAGATGTTTGGTTTGATGCTTTTTATATTGATGAGTCTTTGGGCAGCGATATTGATACGAAAGGTTTGCTAATTGAAGGAAAGAATATTCAGATTGGAAGCGCCCACAATTGGTATAGGATAGATCCTCCTAATGGTGAACCAAGACCTGGGAATTTAAGACATATGCATGGATATGTGGAAAAGAGAGGGCATCTTATTCAGATTTTTGCGATATGCGATGATGGGTCTGGTCATGATGGGTGTCATCAAACACGAATCCCCAAAGAGTTCGTTTCCATTCTTCAGGCAAAGGGTTTCGTACTTCCTAAAGATAACTTGATTGAGACGTATGTTGTTCCTCGATATGTCATTGGTTATGAACAGCAAACAAAAACTACAATGATGATTGATTCAAATATACAAATTGGCAACATTTATATAATGCATCTTCCTATGGACGCTCCATTCCCATTCGCATGTGTTAAGGTTGTTGCCGTTGATAAGGATATTATAAACGTAAGCATTCGATAAAGTACGACTGTCAGTTTGATTAAGTGGTATATAACTTTGCACCACTAATATAAACTGACATGCTTACACGCGAACAAATCGA
>ULTX01081174.1_pt1 | contig 13451 bp, 10 predicted proteins | sample 1958041 | NCBI WGS metagenome assembly ULTX01 (sample SAMEA4835747, study PRJEB28245) | human gut metagenome | biome: gut microbiome; material: fecal sample | place: Denmark | collected 2008
TCTATACACAGATTACAGAATGGAACACCAATATCAACGAATTTATGACTGTAGAATTACTCTCCACCTATTTGAATAACACATATTACTGAATCTTGCACCGATTTTACTGATTTGGTTTTAAGTACGATAAAAAGACCATAAAAAAGACTATTTTTGTATCATCACTTAAAATTATGGAGGAAACATGAACGACATTATAAACATCAGCAGCATTCACGATTACAATGAGTTTTTAGGAATTGAAACACTCAACCCTTTGGTTACGTTCATCGACTTCCGAAATATTAATATTCTGAAACATAAACGTAAGTACTTTGGCTTCTATGGCATTTATTTGAAAGAGAAAATACACGGTAAATTGACCTACGGTCGTAGCCAGTATGACTATAAAGAAGGTACATTGGTTTTTGTGGCTCCAGGGCAAGTAGCAGGTATTGATGATGGCGGTGAAACTGTCAATCCGGAAGGTTACGCTCTATTATTCCATCCTGATTTGTTGCGTGGCACAAGCCTGGCTCGTAAGATGAAGGAATATACTTTTTTTTCTTACGAGGTAAACGAGGCTTTGCACATGTCCGAGCGTGAACGACAGACTATTTTCAACTGCTTTGCTGAAATACAAGAAGAACTGCATCACACTATCGACAAGCATAGTCGCAATATTATCACCTCCAATATTGAAGTCCTGCTCAATCATTGCCTCCGTTTTTATGATCGTCAGTTTGACACACGCGAGGCTATTAATCGTGATGTCCTTACTCGCTTTGAGGCATTGATGCTTGATTACTTTAATTCAGACAAACCGGAACAGAACGGTTTGCCTACCGTAGCATGGTGCGCCGACCAGCTGCATTTCTCAGCCAACTATTTCGGCGACCTGATCAAGAAAGAGACAGGCAAGTCAGCCATCGAATACATCCATCTCACCGTTATCAACCGTGTGAAAGAATTGTTGGCAAGCACCGGCAAGACCGTGAGCGAGATAGCCTACGAAGTCGGCTTCCAGTACCCTCATCATTTAAGCCGGATGTTCAAGAAGGTGGTGGGATGTACGCCGAATGAGTTTAGAAGTGCGATTTGAGACAGAGGTAATTATTAATGACTTAATGGGGACATTTACTGAATTATCCCTGTAACTTTACTATAATTTGATAAGCCCGAGAAACAAAGTTTAAGTAGTGATTGAATATTATTATTGGGAATATAGTTTTCAGTTAGGAGAATAAAGAAGTTCTGAAAATCGTTTGATTCTCAGAACTTTTGTTTTTTTTGATTTACTGCGTTGTACATTCTCAGGAATTCGAACTAGACTTTTACGCTGTGAAAATTGATAGAATACTTTCCATTATTTTTAGTTTCACGAATAAGTCTGTTGTCTGTTTCATTGGTTATACAATAACCATTGTTTACCATGCATCTTATGAAATACAGCGTTGACCTAATTCTTTGGAAAGCACAAATCCTATGATTTGCTATTTTATATTATTTCGTATCCTATTATAATGGGGAGAATGATTAAAGCGGAAGATTCTATATTTATCCAAGAAAATTTGTTACTACCCATAACCTGCAAGACGCTACTTTTGCACAAATTCAAAATAAAAATATTATGACATTAAGAAATGTGCAAAACCACATGCAGTGGTCTGTCTTAGTAGGATGTATAATTGGTCTTACTGCCTGTCAAGCGAAACAACAAGAACGGGTCCAGCAGGAATATACGACTACTATTGTCAATGCAGATAGTAGCAAAACGATTGTTACTACATATTCTGCATCAATTGAAGGAATGCAGGATATTGATATTTATCCGCAGGTGTCCGGTTATATCGAGAAACTCAACGTAAATGAAGGTGACATCGTACGTAAAGGACAGGTACTGTTCGTCATAGACCAGGTGCCTTACAAAGCCGCTTTACAGACTGCTGTTGCCAATGTAGAGGTAGCTAAGGCTGGTCTTGCTACGGCCGATTTAACCTACAAAAGTACCCAAAAATTACATGCTCAGAAAGTAGTTTCAGATTTCAACTTGCAAACCAGCGAAAATGCTTACCTGACGGCGAAAGCCCAACTGGCACAGGCCGAAGCTCAGGAAGTGAACGCCCGAAACAACTTGTCATATACAGAAGTGAAAAGCCCGAGTGATGGAGTAGTAGGCATGCTACCTTTTCGTGTAGGTACTCTGGTCAGTCCAAATATGCCACAAGCGCTGACTACCGTATCAGATAACTCAAACATGTATGTCTATTTTTCCATGACCGAAAATCAACTGTTATCCTTGGCTCGTCAATATGGTACCATTAACAAGGCTCTGGAGGGAATGCCCGCCATCAAACTGCAATTGAATGACGGCTCCACCTACGGAGAGAACGGCAAAATAGAATCTATCAGTGGAGTTATAGACAAGGCAACTGGTACGGTGGGGGTGCGCGCTGTCTTTCCTAACCCCGACCGTCTGCTTCATAGCGGAGCATCTGGAAATGTACTGATACCCAATATCTATACAAACTGTACCGTCATTCCCCAAGGAGCCACTGTGAAATTGCAGGATCAACTGCTGGTCTACAAGGTTGTGGACGGGAAAGCCGTATCTACCCTAATCAAGGTAGCTCCTGTAAATGACGGAAAAGAATACATCGTTGTAGAAGGTTTAAAATCCGGCGACGAAATTATCTCCAAGGGAGCAGGAATGGTCCGTGAAGGAGCACAAGTAAAATAACAGACGCTTATGAAAAGTAATATATTCATCAAAAGACCGGTTATGGCTATGTCCATATCCATCCTGATTCTGATTGTCGGATTCATAGCACTCTATACACTGCCTGTGGAACAATATCCTGACATAGCACCGCCTACCGTCAAAGTGGATGCTACTTATACGGGAGCCGATGCTGATGCGGTGATGAATAGTGTCATCATGCCTTTGGAAGAGAGCATAAATGGTGTGGAAGACATGATTTACATAACATCTACCGCGACCAACTCAGGTACAGCCGAAATCCTGGTTTACTTCCGACAGGGTACCGATCCCGATATGGCTGCCGTTAATGTACAGAATCGGGTATCTGAAGCACAAGGCTTACTCCCGTCTGAAGTAACGGCTATCGGAGTCAGTACCATGAAACGTCAGAACAGTTACTTGCAAATCAATAGCCTTATCAGTCCGGACGGACGATATGACGAAAACTTCTTGTCGAACTATCTTGACATCAATGTTATTCCTCAAATCAAACGTATCCAGGGGGTAGGGGATGTGCAGTTGTTGGGAAACACTTACAGCTTACGTATCTGGATGAAGCCTGAAAAGATGGTACAATATGGTTTGGTACCTGCTGACATTACAGCCGCTCTGAGCGAACAGAATATCGAGGCACCGACCGGATCGTTGGGCGAGAATTCGGACCATGTATTCCAATATACCATGAAGTATAAAGGACGGTTGAAAGAGGTTGAAGAATTTGAAAACATGGTCATACGTTCACAACCGGACGGTTCAGTACTCCGTGTGAAGGATATTGCTGATGTGGAACTGGGACGTGAGTCTTATGGCTTTCATGGTGAGGCTGATGGAGTTCCAGGCGTTATGTTTATGGTTTATCAGGTTGCCGGAGCAAACGCTACAGCAGTCAACGAGGAAATCAGCCAATTGTTGGACGAACTTTCGAAAGACTTGCCCGAAGGTATCCAGTTCCTCTCCATGATGAGTGTCAACGACTTCCTCTTTGCCTCCATAGACAATGTAGTGGAGACACTGGTCATTGCCATCCTTCTGGTTATTCTGGTAGTGTACTTTTTCCTGCACGACTTCAAGAGTACGCTTATCCCCTCCATTTCTATTATTGTGTCTTTGGTAGGTACGTTTGCATTTTTGTCGGTAGCCGGATTCAGTATCAATATCTTGACATTGTTTGCACTGGTTTTGGCCATTGGTACGGTAGTAGATGATGCCATCGTAGTGGTGGAGGCTGTGCAGGCCAAGTTCGATGTAGGCTACCGGTCTCCTTATCTGGCTACAAAAGATGCCATGAGCGATGTAACTATGGCTGTCATTTCGTGTACGTGTGTTTTCATGGCTGTATTTATCCCCGTTACATTTATGGGTGGCACTTCTGGAGTGTTTTATACTCAGTTTGGTATCACTATGGCTGTGGCTGTAGGTATTTCTTGCTTGAATGCATTGACCTTGTGTCCGGCTCTGTGTGCCATGATGATGAAACCTTCGGACGGAAAAAAGAGTTCCAAAAGTCTCAACGGGCGGGTACGCGCCGCCTATAACGCTTCTTACAACGCTATGTTGGGCAAATACAAGAAGGGTCTGATGTTCTTTTTCCGTCACCGTTGGATGGTATGGAGTTCGTTGGGAATTGCCTGTGTGCTGCTGGTGTGGCTGATGGCAACCACCAAGACCGGTCTGGTACCTCAGGAAGACCAGGGAACCATGATGATCAACATCAGTGCTTCACCGGGTAACACGCTGGTTGAGACTAATAAGATAATGGATAAAGTAGAAAAGATCTTGAAGGAAACCCCAGAAATACAACATTATTCACGAACTACTGGCTTCGGATTGATTTCCGGTCAAGGAACATCTTATGGTACAGTCATTATCCGTCTGTATCACTGGGACGAACGAAAAGGAAAGGAGCATACGGTAGATGCTGTCATGAAACGGTTGAATGCCCAGTTCAGTGCTATTAAAGAAGCACAGGTATTCTGCTTCCAGCCTGCTATGATTCCGGGTTACGGAACGGGTAACTCCATCGAACTTTACATGGAAGACAAGACAGGAGGCGAGATGGAGCCCTTCTATAATTCGGTAATGAAATTCATCGGAGCGTTGAATCAACGTCCTGAAGTAGCGATGGCTTACAGCTCATACGCCATGAACTTTCCACAGATAGGCGTTGATGTGGACGCTGCCAAGTGTAAACGTGCCGGCATCAGCCCGAACGATGTACTTGATGTGGTAGGTGCTTATTGCGGTGGTTCCTATGTATCCAACTACAACAAATTCGGTAAGGTATACCGCGTCATGATTCAGGCTTCGCCTCAAACTCGTTTGGACGAGCATGCACTGGACAACATGTTTGTACGTAACGGCGACGAGATGGCACCTGTCAGCCAGTTCGTTACCCTCCGTTCTGTACTCGGTGCCGAGATAGCCAAGCGATTCAATCTTTACAACACCATTAACGTGAACGTCAATGTAGGAGAAGGGTATTCAACCGGTGAAGCCCAGCAAGCCATCCGCGAAGTGGCAGAACAGACCTTGCCTTCAGGTTATGGTTACGAATACGGTGGTATGGCCCGTGAGGAGGCCAGCAGCGGCGGTGCCCAGACTGTTTTTGTCTACACCCTTTGTGCCGTACTCATCTATCTCATCCTGACGTGCCTTTATGAAAGCTTTCTTGTACCGTTGGCGGTCATTCTGTCTGTTCCTTTCGGACTGATGGGTAGTTTCCTTTTCGCCCGTATATTCGGACTGGAAAACAACATTTACTTGCAGACAGGTGCCATCATGTTGATTGGTCTGTTGGCCAAGACGGCTATCCTGATTACGGAATATGCCATTGAACGCCGACGCAAAGGCATGGGCATTATTTCCGCAGCCTATTCGGCGGCACAGGCACGTTTCCGTCCTATTCTCATGACCGTGCTCACCATGATATTCGGTATGCTTCCGCTGATGTTCTCCACCGGTGCCGGAGCCAACGGTAACAGTTCATTGGGTACAGGTGTTGTGGGCGGTATGCTTATTGGTACCATTGCTTTGCTTTTTGTAGTGCCTGTATTTTTTATCGTCTTCGAATATTTGCAGGAAAAGTTACGCGGTCCCATGCATAAGGAACCCGATGCACAGATTATCCACGAAAGAGAACAGACACTGATAGAAAAAAGTGCCTTTAATACAGAAAAGTAAACCGAGAACATTATGATTAGAATACAGAAATTCATCGTACTGAGCGCAACTCTCCTCTTGAGTGGTTGCGGCATTTACACCAAATATGAGCCTCAAGCTACTGTCCCCGAAAATTTGTACGGTGAAGAAGTCGCTTCCCTGTCGGGCGATACGACCAATATCGCCGACATCAGCTGGCGTGACTTTTTCACTGACCCATACCTTCAAAAACTTATCGAACGTGGCTTGGCACAAAATACTGATGTGTTGACCGCCGGACTACGTATTGAAGAAGCGCGTGCATCACTACTCTCGGCCAAATTGGTCTTTCTTCCTTCTTTCTCATTAGCTCCACAAGGGGCACTGGGCACGGTGGACGGACAGATGTCGCGTACCTATACTCTACCAGTCACAGCCAGCTGGGAAATTGACATCTTTGGCAAATTGCGTAACGCCAAACGCCAGTCTCAGGCTGCCTATGCCCAAAGTGAAGACTACCAACAGGCTGTCTATTCCAATCTAATTGCAAATATTGCCAATACCTATTACACCTTACTGATGCTTGATGAGCAATTGGAAATTTCCCGACAGACAGCCCATAGCTGGGAAGAGACCGTATCATCTACCCGGGCATTGATGGATGCCGGACTGGCTGATGAGACAGCTGTCTCACAAATGGAGGCAACCTATTATGAAGTACAGAATTCCGTCTACGATCTGGAGGAGCAAGTCAGTCAGGTAGAAAACAGTCTTTCGTTGCTTTTGGCTGAAACTCCACGTAGTTATCCGCGCGGGAAATTGCCTGAACAGGTGTTTGACGTACAGTTGTCTACCGGTATTCCTCTACAGATGCTTTCACAACGTCCGGATGTACGGATGGCCGAACGGCAATTGGAACAGGCTTTCTATGCCACCAATCGGGCCAATGCCGCTTTTTATCCTTCCATCACTCTAAGTGGTTCGGCAGGTTGGACCAACTCGGTAGGTAGTCTTATCACCAATCCGGCACAGTTCGTCACTTCTGCATTGGCAGCGCTTATCCAACCGCTCTTTAACCGAGGGACACTCATTGGGCAGCGGCGTATAGCCAAAGCCCAGCAAGAAGAAGCCCTGCTAGCTTTCAAGCAACAATTGCTCAATGCAGGTGCGGAAGTGAACGATGCCTTGGTGTCTTTACAAACCAGCATGCGGAAGAAAGAAAACTTCCATCAGCAGATAAGTGCCCTGGAACGGGCCTATATCGGTACATCCCTGCTGATGGAGAACGGCAACATCACTTATCTGGAAGTGCTTACTGCACGGCAAAGTTTACTGTCAGCCCAATTGCTACAGACGGCGAACCAGTTTAAGGAAATCCAGAGTATTGTCAATTTATACCAGGCCTTAGGTGGAGGACAAATTCACTAGAAGTTTATTGGTAAATGGCTGATTCTCTCAAGGAGGTATCATGACTATATTTTTCTTTACTCATATTTCATTTGATGTCAGGATACCGAGGGGGAATCGGCCATCATATTATATATAAGTCACATTGAATTGGCTGATGGATGTGTTAGAATACCTGTTCTTTAGTAAACAGTATTGTGGAATGCAAAAGATTTAATGGTATAGTTGATATATCCCATTGATAAACAATCATCAGCGTATACAGACTTTTAGATAGTTCTGCGGAACGGTAATATAACGTGAGTCCATGGAGACTATAGGGTACTATTTGCGTAGCAGATAATTCCTATTATCAGATTCTTTTGGCTATTGAGTCTATCTCTAGTGATTCCCAGAGTAAACTCAATAATTGAATTTTACCGGATAAGACTAGTGTCAATCTTACTTAATTGGAACAAGTGTTGTACATATTCTTTACAAGTCCAATAATTGAAGAGATGGGAATCATACTGGTGTCAAGTGAAATGTGATAATTTCTGGAATCACCCCATTCCAGACCAGTGTAATGAAAATAGTGTTCTTTCCTATTTTTGTCAATCTTTCTGATAGTTTCTAAGGCTTTGTCGGATGATACTCCATATTCGCTAATTACTCTGTTTATTTTATAAGACATATCGGCATATAAAAATATATTTATGGTGTTTGGGCGGTTTCTTAGAATGTAATTCGCACAACGCCCGACAATGACACATGATTTCTCTGATGATATGCGGCGAATGACTCTGCTTTGTGCTACAAACAAAGCGTCGTCATACGATAGGCTTTTATTCAAGGGAGCCTCATAGTCTTGCATAATCATTTGATACAATAAAGAATTAGGTAGCTTTTGCTCATTTTGCAATACAAATTCTTCACTGAATTTGCTTTCTTTTGCCACTAACGATATCAGTTCCTTGTCGTAGAAAGTAATACCTAATTGTTTGGCTAGTAACTCGCCTAATTGGTGTCCACCACTGCCGTATTCACGGGATATTGTAATGACTAACGGTAAATGTTGCTCTGTTGTGTTTTTTATAGCCATATTATCTGTAGTTTCAGTTAACCAGTTTTTGATGAAGAATAGGCGAGGCATTATCAAACGTACGAATGGTCCTGTAATCAGTGCAGTGATGACAGTACCTTCCCGTACTCCTTCAATACGTCCCGACATGACTAATGAACATAAGATGGCAATCAGGACTAGAGTCACATCGAATCCTACTTTGATTGTTCCGAAATCTTTTTTCAGACGCATTGTTGCAAATTGTATTGTGTATTCAGCGCTTATCATTGTAACATCTGCTATAACCTCCAGACATATTCCGGCTGCTAGTATGATACAGCCTATAATTAATGAGATAATTTTGATATAGTATAAACCCGGATTGAGACCTGCTGTCAACCACATAGCCAAATCTGTGAAGACTGACAGGACAAAAGCAACAGGAAACTGCATTAAAAGTTCCATTTTTCTTCCTGATATCCCTTTTTTGCCCAACATCAGCAACTGAAGGCATATCAAGACTATTGTAAATAAAAAGAAATATGTTCCTAGTGATATTGATGTATTCAGACTAGCTACGTAGGGTACACTGGTTATTGGTGATGTCCCTAAATCGGAACGGGTTATGACACTTATTCCCAATGCAATGATTAGAAGTGAGATACAGAAGATAAGATATCGGCGGGTTAATTCTTTTTTCCCCATTTCGTGATTTCTTTTCATAAAATAATATATTAGTAAATTATTGATTGCATGAACTTGTTATCTGCTTGTATGGTTGCAGGATGTTGGTTTAAATCAGATGATTGTTCATTTAGTTTTCAAGAAGAACATAGGAAAAGCTCTATCCGGAAGTTTGATCCGGATAGAGTAGTTTTCAACAAGTTTAATTGATATGAATATGTACGCTGTACTACATAATAGTAGTAAAAGCTTTTTCACAAAAGCCGTTTTGATTTTATCTGATTTGGAAACAATATAGTTATATCAGGGCATCAGATATAGATGTTTAGCATGAGATAAAACATCTCCTTACCTGATTTATATTCTTGTTCGAATTCTATTTTCCCTTCTCTTGCCAACCAGCCAATAGCTGTATTCAGTTCACGGTCTGTTAGACCGGATGCCGTTTTTAAATCGTTATACGTCCATTTTTCTTGGTTGCTTAATAAACGCCATATGATACCTGCGTTTAAACCAATAATATGTTTATTCATATACATTGAATTTAATTGTGTAATATACGAAAAATGCTTATCAATTGTCAGCATGTTTTATGTCTGGAATCTGTTGCTTTTAAGAATCCATGAAAGCGCTTGTCGAATAGTTATTTTTTTAACAATTGATGGCTTTCAAAAATATGAATTGAGATGGAATGATATTAAGCACATCATTTTTTAATTGTTCCAAATATTCTTTCGCTTTTATTGGATTTTCTTCGTTATTGATTGAAACAGTAGTAAAACAAAAAAGATAAGTCTCAATTTTTTTACATGAAACAGGTAATCAGGATAACGTTTACGGTATTCTGCAACAATTGCTTCGGCTTTAGCATAAAACCTGATAACATAATCTAGTTGAACACTTGCAATAAAAAATTTCACTTTGTTCATAGCTTAAATTCTTTTTTATATTTTTGTGACTCTGAATTTCTCCGATATATCTTTGATGCCGGAAGTCTCTGATTGTATGGAATTTTGAACAGATAAGAGATTTTCCCTGAATTTGGAAGGTGTAACTCCTAGATATTTTTTTACATATTGGGCAAAATATGATATGTTTGAAAATTCAAAGGCAATAGCAATTTCTTTAATGCTCATGGCTGAGTATTTCAGTTCATGAATTATATGTTCTATGGCATTTTCATGAATAAGTGTCAAGGCGTTTTTACCGCTTATACGTTTAATAACGCGCGACAGATATTTGGGAGAGTAACAACATTGGTTAGCATAATATTCCAATGTCCTATGTCTGCCGTTATCAGCTATCACCTCTTCAATAAATCGCTTAAAGATTAAGTTAGGTTGATTAATATATATATTGTCGGTTGTTTTTGTTGTTTTACGACAAACAGCAGCAACGAGTTCGGTAAAAAAAGCTAGTGACAGATATAGTAATATTTCCTTCTGGTGGTAATCTGCATCTGAAATGTTTTTATTTTCAATCATTGTCAGATACCGGTTGAATGATTCTTTCTCCTTGTCGTTAAAATGTTTGACAGGATTTCTATGCAGATGGTGAAAAGCTTTCCATGTATATTTTTCAGTTTGTGTCAGTCGTTGTATGAATCTGCTGGAAAAACAAAGAATTTTGACTTGGCAATTGGGAGAGGTCATAATTTTTTCAAGAAGCGTATTAGGTAGGCATACCAATAGATCATCTTCTTTTAATGAATATGTTGCTGTATTCATTTCTAGACTCAATTCACCTTTTATACAATATATCATTAAGAAAACTTTCAGTTTAATTGTATTTTCTCCTGTTAAGATATTATCCAACTTGTCGGTTATAAAAAGATAATCATCAGTCGTATAACTGTTTTGTTGACTATATTCCTTTAGTAGTTTTATGTCAATAAATTTAAATTCTTTCTCCATCTTTTTTTTCGTAAAGATATGGGTTTTTGTAATTACAGATATGCATAATTTTCTTTCATTTGTATTCAATTATACCCTTTTTTGAATTACAGTATCCATTCATTACGTAATTCGGAATAAGACTCAAACAAAATACATCAAAACTATAGTGATTTGATTTATTAGGTAATGACTTAATGCTTGATTAGCTTCTTGAACGAAAGTATTCGTTACTATATGATTTTGAGTGTAACGTTATTATTGTTCTCTTTATGGTATTGGCAAAAGAATTCGACAATGTGAAAGCTACATTTTAGAAGATATGTATGAAAATGAGTCTTACGACTTTTTGTTCGTTTAATGACTATTATTATGTAAATGGCAGTAGTTTTGCTAGATAATATAAGGAAGAAATGGTGCGTGGTTGTTGCCAGTAACTTTCTCATGCTGAAAAGAGGCTTGTCTTTTTCTAAGATAGGATTCGGTTCGGGATGGTCAGACCTTATAAACTTCGTTTTTCGTTTGCTTCTCCGCTCACCTTTGTTTATTTTCCTATGTCTATTTAATTTAAAATTAGACGAAATTCAGAAAACATATTTGTGATAGGAAGAGGTTAAATAAAAAGTCCCGGTTTCAAAAAGTAATGAAACCGGGAGATGAGTAAAAAACAATTACTGCAATTGAAGTTCTTTTACTGCTTCTATCAGACGCTCAAAATCCATAGGGAATACATCACCGATATTACCAATACGAAATGTATCAGCCTGTGAAATTTTACCTGGATAAATAACGAAACCTTTTGCCTTCAGCTTTTGATAGAAATCTTTAAAGTCAAAATCAGCAGTCGGATAGTAAAACGAAGTTATAACGGGAGACTGTTCTTTATCAGGCAGCAATGTTTTAAAACCAAGTGCACGCATGCCTTCCACCAAGACACGATGATTTTCACTATATCGAGCATAACGTGCTGTAATTCCTCCTTCTGCTGCTAATTCTTTTAATGCTTGCATAAAAGCGCGCACAACATGAGTAGGTGAAGTAAAACGCCATTTTCCATGACCATTCTCCATCGTTTCCCATTGGTCATATAAATCGAGCGAAAGCGAACGGGCAATTCCCTTACATTGTTTCAATAAGGAACGACGTGCCAATATAAATCCAAATCCAGGAACTCCTTGAATACATTTGTTGGCACTACTGATCATAAAGTCTACTCCTAATTTTGCCATATCAATGGGTACTCCTCCGAAACTGCTCATTGCATCAACAATCAAAATCTTATCATGTTTCTTTACAACAAAAGCAATAGCCTCAAGAGGATTTAATATACCTGTGGTTGTTTCACAATGAACAACAGATACATGAGTGACCTCCGGATGCAAATTCAAATAGTCGTCAATAGCTTTCGGATCAACAGCCTGTGTCTCATCAAATTTCATGACGTGATAATTCAGATGATAGTAATCAGCAATTACTCCCATACGCTTTCCATAAGCTCCATTGGCAGCAACTAATAAATTATCTTCCGGACGGATAACTGAACCTAGTGTAGCTTCTACACAAAAGCTTCCACTTCCTTGCATCAGTACAGCCGTATAATCTGCTGGCTGGCTACTTGCCAGTTCTACCAGTTCTTTACGAATTACTTCAACGATACCAACGTTATAGTCTTCATCCCAAGTACACCAGTCACTCATCATAGCTTCTTTTACAGTTTCACTTGTTGTCAAGGGGCCAGGTGTCAATAATAAATAAGGTCTCATATTGTGTGTATTCTTTATTATTCAAGTAAATCTTTTAGTCTGTTATATCTCAACATTGTTCATTAGCCATACGAGCATTGATGCAATCGATTAACGCAGGTAATTCTTCAATAGAGTCTACCACATAATGTGCTCCTGCTGCATACATACGTTTTCGGACTTCCATCATACGTTTCTTCAATTCTTCTGCTGGCATTTTCTGTACTTCTTCTTCCGTCAGTCCAAGTTCATTACTTCCTAAAATGACTCCAACTGTCCATACTCCGGCATTTAGCCCCTCTTTAATATCAGATATTGTATCTCCATATTTCAAGACAGAAAAACGAGAAGGAACTCCTAAGTCACACATGTTTTTATAAATCATATAAGGATAAGGACGACCAGCCGGCAAATTATCGGATGTTACATAATTGTCTACATGGTAACCATTCTCTGCAGCAGCAGGAACTACTACATCCATCATTTCTTTGGTGTATCCTGTTGTTGATCCAATTTTGATTCCACGGCAACGTAATGTATCAATGGTCTGTATTACTCCAGAAATGGGACCTGTATATTCACGCAAAGTGGCAAATAATAAACGTTGGAACTCAGTATATCTTCCCTGAATATCAGTTTCATTATATTTACGTCCATATTTTTGGTAAAAAGCTTCCCCGATACGTTCCATTTGAAACAATGCACGTATGTGGTCAATCTTGGTCAGTCCCATCGGACGGCGTGCCTCTTCTGCCGTAATGGGTATTCCAATAGCATTAAAACTCTCAATAAAAGCAGATACA
>ULTX01014322.1_pt1 | contig 13435 bp, 9 predicted proteins | sample 1958041 | NCBI WGS metagenome assembly ULTX01 (sample SAMEA4835747, study PRJEB28245) | human gut metagenome | biome: gut microbiome; material: fecal sample | place: Denmark | collected 2008
GAAGCAAATGCTTTACAGGAAGGAAACACTATACGGGCGGCAGGCGCTTTGCAGGAAGGAAACACTATACAGGCAGCAGATACTCTACGCGAAGCAAATGCTTTACAGGAAGAAAATACTTTGCAGACAGCAAATACTTTACAGACGGCCGGAACGGAAAAACAGAAGCCTGGTGACAAGTCTGCCAATAAGGTGTTTGAAGAAATATTTGATACAGAATATTTACGGAATCCGGAAATTTCCCCATTATTTGGAGATTTTACGGGATTTCCGCCAACTTATATTCAGGTGGGAGATCTGGAAGTGCTGATGTCTGATTCCACCATGCTGCAGAAGAAGATGAGCGGCGAGGGGGTAGCAGTTTCTCTGGATACTTATAAGAATATGTGGCACGTGTTCCAGATGGGACCATTTAAGACCGCAGTGGAAGCTATTCACAAGTGCGGTGAATTTATCTATTCTGTGCAGTAAATAAGTTTGTGAATATTGGAGAGGACGATGGAAGTGATGGAAGGCGTTTGGACATAATCCGGTATAAAAAGGATTTTATGTCCAAAAAAATGAGAATAAAGATCCAAAACAACGGAAATATGCTTAAAAACAGCAAAATTCAGAAGAAATTTGGACATAAACAGTGAAATTTGAAGCTCATATGTCCAAAAGTAAAAATTATTTGGACATATTTTCTTATAAAGGTAGAAATATGTCCAAAACAGTATAATTAGAGTTACCGCGGCGGAAAAATAACCAGAGCCGCAGGAAAAAACAGGCCACCCCGGGAAAATAACCAGAGCCACCCCGGGAAAATAACCAGAGCCGCCGGAAAAACAGGCCACCCCGGGAAAATAACCGGAGCCGCCCCGGGAAAATAACCAAAGCCGCCGCGGAAAATAACCAAAGCCGCCGTGGGAAATAACCAAAGCCGCCGCAGCGAAAAATAACTTGAAGAAAGAAAAAGGAAAACGGAGCCGGAGGCAGAATATTAGAAGTAGAGACTTGTGAAACGGTAGTTTTGGTAGTTTTACGAATGGGTTCGGAGTAGTTACAGCTTGAAGATAAAGGACGTAACCATTGAACATACGAGAAAATCTGGAACAACTGGAAATTGAATATTTAAGTCCCTATGCGGCACACAGCCGCAATTCAAAGGGGAGGCTTCGGGAGGAGGAGCAGTGTGATATCCGTCCGGTCTATCAGCGTGACCGTGACCGGATCCTGCATTCGAAGTCCTTCCGGAGATTGAAGGATAAGACGCAGGTATTTCTGACGCCGGAAGGGGATCACTACCGTACCCGTATGACGCATACCCTTGAGGTATCCCAGAATGCGCGGACGATTGCAAAGGCACTCCGGATGAATGAAGACCTGGTGGAAGCCATTGCTTTGGGACATGATCTTGGACATACTCCGTTTGGACATGCCGGGGAGCGTGCACTGAATGCGGTCTGTCCGTATGGCTTTATCCATAGTGATCAGAGCGTGCGCCTCGTGGACATTCTGGAAAAAGGCGGACAGGGACTGAATTTGACCATGGAAGTGCGGGATGGCATTAAAAACCATCAGACGAAGGGCATGCCGTTTACCTTAGAGGGGCAGATTGTACGTCTGTCAGATAAGATCGCTTATATTCATCATGACATGGATGACGCGATCCGTGCAGGAATCCTGAAAGAAAGTGATGTTCCGAAGGAGATTGGGGATGTCATTGGATATACGACAGGAGAGAGGCTGGATCACTTTATTCATGATATTGTGAGTAACAGCTATGGTAAGGACGTTATTGTGATGTCGGAGCCGGTAGCAGATGCCATGAGGAAGCTCCGTGCATTTATGTTTGAAAGAGTTTATCACAATCCTGAGGCGAAGAGTCAGGAGGGCAAGGCAGAAATGCTGATCCAGACACTTTACAGCTATTACAGGCATCATTTGGAACTGCTTCCCGTGGATCTTATCAGGCTGCTTGATAAGGACGAGCCGGAAGAAAGGATTGTGTGTGATTATATCAGCTCTATGACCGATCGTTTTGCAATTGCCAAGTATGAGGAAATCTATATTCCCAAATCCTGGCCGAATGTGTAGGCAGATGAATCAGATTCCGCATAGCCTGACACATTTGCTGTGAAAGGTGTGACAATGTGACTTTACAAAGGTGCGATGATGTATTATCCAGATGAATTAGTCGAAGAGGTCCGGATGAAAAACGATATTGTGGATGTCGTTTCCGGCTATGTAAAGATACAAAAAAAGGGAAGCAGCTATTTCGGACTGTGTCCCTTTCATAATGAAAAATCGCCGTCTTTTTCCGTATCGCCCGGCAAGCAGATGTATTACTGTTTTGGCTGCGGGGCAGGGGGAAATGTGTTCAGCTTCGTAATGCAGTATGAGAATTTCACTTTCCCGGAGGCGGTTAAGATGCTCGCAGAGCGGGCAGGCGTGAATCTGCCGGAGGTTGAATATACCGAGGAGGTGCGTCGGAAGGAAGACCGGAGAAGCAGGCTTTTAGAGATTAATAAGCTTGCGGCAACGTACTTCTTTTATCAGCTTCGCAGTGAGCGTGGCAAGGTCGGACTGGAATATTTGAAAAAACGTGAGCTTTCGGATGAGACGATCCGCCATTGGGGCCTGGGATTTTCCAATGTGACGAGCAACGATCTTGTGAAGTATCTAAAGAGTAAAGGTTATGATGACCAGATCATTCAGGAAGCGGGACTTGCAAGCTTCGATGAACGGTACGGTCTGCATGATAAATTCTGGAATCGTGTGATGTTTCCGATTCAGGACATCAATCACCGTGTGATCGGTTTTGGAGGACGGGTGATGGGAGATGGAAAGCCCAAGTACTTAAACTCTCCCGAAACACCCATTTTTGATAAGAGCCGTAATCTGTACGGACTCAATTTTGCAAGAACCGCACGGACGAATAATATGATTCTCTGTGAGGGCTATATGGATGTCATTTCCATGCATCAGGCGGGATTTACCCAGGCGGTAGCCTCCCTTGGAACCGCATTTACCGCAGGACAGGCGAACATGTTAAGAAGGTATGCCAGGGAAGTGATCCTTGCATACGACAGTGATGGCGCCGGAGTGAATGCGGCATTGCGGGCAATCGGGATTTTGAAGGAAGTGGAGCTTACCGGTAAGGTCTTAAATCTCGAACCGTATAAGGATCCGGATGAATTCATTAAGAACGAGGGAGCCGAAAAGTTCCAGCAGCGGATTAACGAGGCGGAGAACAGCTTTTTCTTTGAACTGCGTATCCTGCAAAGAGACTATAACCTGAAGGATCCGGAATCGAAAACGCAGTTCCACCGTGAAATTGCAAAGAAGCTCTGCGAGTTTTCGGAGGATGTGGAACGGGATAACTACATTCAGGCAGTTGCGGACAAGTATCTCATCGGGTATGAAAATCTGCGCAAGCTGGTGATGAGTTATGCGTTGAAAACAGGAAATGTACAGCCGGCAGTACGGCCAAAATCCGGCATCCAGCCGAAGAACACACCGGATGAAAACCGGAAGAAGCCGCAGAAGCTGTTTCTGACATGGCTTGTGGAGGAACCGCAGTTATACCCAAGGGTTAAGCAGTATATCTCTGTTGAGGACTTTACGGAGGAGCTGTACCGGAAGGTGGCAGAGAGATTGTTTGAGGATCTTGATAAAGGAGAAATCAATCCGGCAGCGATCGTCAGTCTGTTTAACGACATGGAGGAGCAGCGTGAGGTTGCAGGCGTATTTAATACAAAGCTGCAGGAAATTACAACGAAGCAGGATCGTGAAAAAGCCTTTCACGATATTCTGGTGGCACTTAAGAGAAACAGTTATGAATACTTTTCCAGTCAGCTCGGTGCCGATGTGAATGCACTCAAAAGGGCTATCGAGGGCAAAAAAGCACTGGAAGAACTTGAGAAAACGCATATTTCACTGGATTAAAGCTAATAATGGTAATATTTAGTAACAAGGAAGGATGGAAACACCAATGGATGAAAATGTACAGGCAAAGTTTGAGGAAAAATTAAAGCAGCTTCTTGCTATGGCCAAGAAGAAAAAGAATGTCTTGGAATATCAGGAAATTGTGGATTTTCTGGCTGAACTTGCATTGAATGAGGAACAAATTGAAAAGGTCATCGAGCATCTGGAAAAGAGCGGCATCGATGTGCTTCGAATTACGAATGATGACGATGATGATGTGATTGATGATGAAGAGATCATGCTGTCCGAAGAAGACGAAGTGGATATGGAAAATATCGACCTGTCTGTACCGGACGGAATCAGCATTGAAGATCCGGTCCGTATGTATCTGAAGGAAATCGGAAAGGTTCCTCTTTTAAGTGCTGAAGAGGAAATCGAACTGGCACAGCGTATGGAAGAGGGCGATGAGGCCGCCAAGAAGCGTCTGGCTGAGGCAAACCTGCGTCTGGTTGTCAGCATTGCAAAGCGTTATGTCGGAAGAGGAATGTTATTCCTTGATCTGATTCAGGAGGGAAACCTGGGGTTGATTAAGGCCGTTGAAAAATTTGATTACCGTAAGGGATATAAGTTCTCTACCTATGCAACCTGGTGGATCCGTCAGGCGATTACCCGTGCAATTGCCGATCAGGCAAGAACCATCCGTATTCCGGTACACATGGTCGAGACAATTAACAAGCTGATCCGTGTCAGCCGTCAGTTGCTGCAGGAGCTTGGAAGAGAGCCTCTTCCGGAGGAAATCGCAGAGGAAATGAACCTTCCGGTAGAGCGTGTCCGTGAGATCTTAAAGATTTCCCAGGAGCCGGTTTCTTTGGAAACCCCGATCGGTGAAGAGGAAGATTCCCATCTGGGTGACTTTATCCAGGATGATAATGTGCCGGTTCCTGCCGATGCAGCAGCATTTACCCTGTTAAAGGAGCAGCTCGTTGAGGTTTTGGGAACCCTGACCGAAAGAGAGCAGAAGGTACTCCGCCTTCGTTTCGGTCTCGATGATGGACGTGCCCGGACCCTTGAGGAAGTCGGTAAGGAATTTAACGTAACCAGAGAGCGTATCCGTCAGATTGAGGCGAAAGCACTCCGTAAGCTCCGTCATCCGAGCAGAAGCCGTAAGCTGAAGGACTACCTGGATTAACGATTCAGGGTCTTGCAAAAGTAAAGCTGCATAGTGGGGGATTGACAAATGGGATCCGGAACAGGGATGGTCCGGATTAGTAAAGAATGGAGTAGGAAATGACAGGGAAAACAGCAGGAGGTGTCCGTCTGTCGGAGAGAATGCTGGCAATTGCGCAGATGGTAAGTCATGGAATGCGTGTATGTGATGTTGGATGTGATCACGGCTTTATATCAATTTATCTTGTAGAGGAGGGGATTGCACCCTCGGTGCTTGCCATGGACATTGGGAAGGGACCGTTGCAGCAGGCACGGAGCCACATTGAAGAAGCAGGACTGCAGGATAGAATCCATACACGGCTGTCGGATGGCTTGACACAGTACCGGGAAGGAGAGGCAGACTGTCTCATTATTGCCGGAATGGGAGGTCCGCTCATGCAGGAGATCCTCTCAAATAAAAAGGTAGAAGATTTCAGGGAGATGATCCTTGCACCACAATCCGAAATCTGTGAATTCCGGAAATTCCTTGCGGATCACGGATTTGAAATTGTGGCTGAAAATATGGTTTTTGAGGATGGAAAATACTATCCTATGATGAAGGTTCAACGGCAGAGTGGAGGAGAGGTGAGCCGAAAAGTGTCCTCCATACCGGGGACACAGGATGAGGAAATAGCTTACCGGTTCGGACCGCTTCTGCTTGCACGCAAGCACCCTGTTTTAAGACAGTATTTACATAAGGAAGAGCGTAAAAATATTGAAATTTTGAATTCGCTGAATGCTTATGAGGGGGAACGAATCAGCGCAAGGCGGAATATACTGGAACAGGAATTATTTTTTATCCGGAAAGCGCTGCAGGAAATGGAAGGAGAAGGCTGGCATGGCAAATATTACCATTGACGGGGTGACGAAGGAATACCCGGATGGACTGAAATACGAGGTAATTGCAACGGAATACCAGCAGCAGTATGATAACATGATTGCGCTGGTTCTTGAAAACGGCAAGATCCGGGAACTGATCAAGCCGGTACATAAGGACTGTACGTTGTCCTTTTTGACCTTAAAGGATGTGATCGGGCATAAAACCTATGTCCGTACCGCCATTATGACACTGATTAAATCGGTGTATGATGTGCTGGTGGATAAGGAAATTACGAAGGTAAACGTAGAATTTGCCATCGGTCAGGGCTATTACATCAATATCAGGATGGATGAAAAGCTGACCCGGGAAATGGTAGAGAAGATCCGGCAAAGGATGAAGGAGCTGGTGGATGCTGACCGTCCGATCACCAAGCGGTCTTATCCGGTTGATGATGCGGTAGAGCTGTTTCGTAAGTATAAGATGTTCGATAAGGTGAACCTGTTCCGTTACCGCCGGGGATCTTCCGTCAATATCTATTGTCTGGACGGTTATTATGACTATTATTACGGATATATGCTGCCAAGCACCGGATATCTCAAATATTACGATGTCATGCAGTATGAGGAAGGTCTGTTACTGTTGATTCCGGGTGCAACCGAGCCGGATAAGATTGATTTCTTTGAGCCGAGGGAAAAGCTGTTCCATGAGCTGAAAACCGCGACCCAGTGGGGAGAAAGCATTGAAATTGAAACAGTTGGAGACTTAAATAATGCGATCTGCAGTGGGGATGTGAATGATATGATCCTCATGCAGGAGGCTCAGCAGGAACGCAGAATCGGTGAGATTGCGCAGGAAATCGTAAGACGTGGGGATGTAAAGTTCGTGTTGATCGCAGGCCCGTCCTCATCAGGTAAAACCACGTTTTCCCACCGCTTATCGGTACAGCTCCGTACCTACGGACTGGTGCCGCATCCGATCGGGCTGGATGACTATTTCGTAAACCGGGATAAGACCCCCAGGGATGAGAATGGAGATTACAATTTTGAATGTCTTGAAGCCATTGATGTGGCACAGTTTAATGAGGATATGCAGCGCTTGTTAAAGGGAGAAAGAGTCGAGCTGCCTTCCTTTAATTTCAAGACAGGACTTCGCGAATATAAGGGTAATTTCAAGCAGCTAGGACCGGAGGATGTGCTTGTGATTGAAGGAATCCATGGATTGAATCCAAAGACCACAGCAGAACTTCCTGACGACAGTAAGTTTAAAATTTATATTAGTGCCTTGACAAGTCTTAACATTGACGAGCATAATAGAATACCGACGACTGATGGAAGGCTGATCCGCCGTATGGTAAGGGATGCCAGAACAAGAGGCGCCAGTGCGAAGCGGACGATTGAGATGTGGCCCTCCGTACGCCGTGGTGAGGAAGCATATATTTTCCCTTTTCAGGAAAGTGCGGATGTGATGTTTAATTCCGTGCTGATTTATGAGCTTGCCGTACTCAAACAGTACGCAGAGCCGTTGTTGTTCAGCATTCAGAAGGGAGAACCGGAATATTACGAGGCAAAGCGACTCTTAAAATTTCTTGAATACTTCCTTGGCATTGACAGTGAAAACGTTCCCAATAACTCCATCTGCCGTGAGTTTATCGGGGGAAGTCTGTTCAACGTCTGATAACTGATAATTAAATAAAAAACATAAGCAGGACAGGTGATCGCGGCCGTATTTATACGGGTGAGGAAAGTCCGGGCTTCACAGGGCAGAATGCCGGATAACGTCCGGTGGAGGTGACTCCAAGGCCAGTGCAACAGAAATATACCGCCTCGCAGGAGGTAAGGGTGGAAAGGCAGTGTAAGAGACTACCGCCTGCCTGGTAACAGGCGGGGCACATGTAAACCCCATTCGAAGCAAGACCAAAACGAAGGCGCTAAGGTTTGCCCGACCAGCCTTCAGGTGGGTCGCTTGAGGCTATTGGTAACAGTAGTCCTAGATAGATGATCACTCAACGACATAACCCGGCTTATCGTCCTGCTTATTTTGTAACTATTCAGAGCCATGCAAATTATGACAACATGGACGTCGAATGCTTGCATTCGTAAGGACATTTGACATAATTTATATGGCGAAGTAACCACATGAGTAAAACTACGTTGCGTTAGCGACGGTTTTACGAATGCGGTTCTGAATAGTTATCTTATTTTTTATAATAACGATTCAGAACCAGACAAAACTGAATCGTTATTTTTGACAAACAAAAAACCTCAACTCACATGACGGTATGAGTTGAGGTCTTATATTTTCGTTAAAAATCAGGTCTTCCGATAATTAAGCCATCTTGTTAACAGCCTGAGCTAAACGGGATACTTTTCTGGAAGCTGTGTTCTTATGGTAAACGCCCTTGCTGGCAGCCTTATCGATTACTGTAGTAGCAGCAACTAAAGCTTCCTGTGCAGCAGCCTTGTCATTTGCTTCAATAGCAACAACAACCTTCTTAACGGCTGTCTTAACTCCGGACTTGATTGCCTTATTTCTTTCAGCTCTTGTTTGATTAACTAAAATTCTCTTCTTTGCAGATTTAATGTTAGCCACGATGTACACCTCCTATTAAAAATCGTAAGTTACTGAGATGTTTCATTAAAGCCGGACACGGACGTCTTAATGTAAACACACGCATATTATTGTAGCCGTATCCTGCAAATATGTCAATAACAAAACGAATAAAATATGATAATTTTGGAAAAATAACAAATAATCATGAAAAAATTTCGGAGGGCAGGAAAATGGAGCAGGTACAGATCCGGACGGATTTGGCTTTAGAAGCACGGGAGAGTGTCTCAGAGAAGGAGGAACATCTTCATGGGGTGCAGGTGGAGGAGGAATATAAGGAAGAAAGTGAAATCAGGATTACACGGGTAACGATCGGGAGTAAGAATGGGGCACGCCTTCTGGGAAAGGCAATGGGAACCTATGTGACACTGGAGGCTCCTAATATGGCACATCCTGACGAGGATTACCATGAGGAGATTGCCAGGGAACTGGCGGATCAGATTAAATCCCTGCTTCCGAAGAAAAAGGAACAGCTGAGTATTCTCATTGTCGGTCTTGGAAACCGGGAGGTAACGGCAGATTCGTTGGGACCGCGTGTGGTGGATAACCTGACCATTACCAGGCATATGGTGATGGAATTCGGAAATGCGGCCTATGAAGGCCGTAAGCTACCTCTTACCAGCAGCCTGGTTCCGGGCGTCATGGCGAAAACCGGGATGGAATCGCAGGAAATCATCAGTGGTGTGGTGGCACAGACCCATCCGGATCTTGTACTTGTAATTGATGCACTGGCTGCCCGTTCAATCAAAAGACTGAACCGTACCATTCAGATTTCCGATGCCGGAATTAATCCCGGTTCCGGAGTCGGAAATTACCGGAATGCCATTCAGGAGGAAAATCTGGGTGTACCGGTCATTGCCCTCGGCGTGCCCACGGTGGTGGACGCTGCAACCATCGTACAGGACGCTGTTTTTAAGGACTGTGGTATGGAGGATCAGGATTTTCTTGACCGGAAAGAAAAGATAACAGGTGCTATGGATGAGCTTTACAATATGTATGTCACAGGAAAGGATGTGGATTACGAGATCCGGCAGATCAGTCATATCATCTGCAATGCCATTCACCTGGCACTGGAGCTGTAAAACGCATGAAATTGAATGTTTAAGACAAAGCAAGCATAAAATACCCTAGTGGGGTGTGAAAGCTTGTATAGATTATGGAACAGTCATCTGGCCCGGAAGGGTATCATACAATTTGCAGCACTGGTATTGATTAGTCAGGTGGAATGGGCATATCTTCCGGTGGCGGGATATCTGCGGCAGATGGACAGCAGGGCCGCGGAGCTGTCTTTGACCGAACGCGCCATTGCCATGGAATCTGCCTATTACTATTATGGAGCATATTTGACGGCAGACTCGGAAGTAATGGCAGTAGGAGTAAAAGACGCAGGAACGCAAGCTGCTAAAACAGAAGAATCTAAAACAGACGCAGGCGTAGCAGGAGCGGTGGAATCAGAAACGGAAGCAGCTAAAACAGCAGTGGATACCGCAGGAGCGGAGAAAACAGAAACGGAAGCAGCTAAAACAGAAGTGGGTGCCGCAGGAGCGGAGATCACGCAAACAGAAGGAGCAGAGACAGAGGATGCAGGGGGCTCAGAACTGACAGAACGGGCTGAACTGGCAGATTTGGAAGCAGAAGGTGTGCAGGATGCACAGGCAGAAGCCCTGGAAGAAATGCGGATTCAAATAGTTGATTCGGATGAACAGGGAACTCCGGCAGGGATACAGATTCAGCCGGAGATTCAGGAAGGGATGTTGAAGGAGCAGAATCGTTCAGGGAATAAAAGTACAGAGATTCCACAAGAGGAGTATTTTAAGCAGATGCTTAGGGAGAACGGAATGGAAGACGTTGACAACAATTTAGCTGAAAGCGAATCGGGACAGAATGAAGAGCCCGGTCAGAGGGAGGAAGAAAGCGATGGTTTCTCACAGGGAGCCTCTTCTTCCGGATTTGAACTGGCGGCGGTGCCCGCTTATACATATGATTGGACGAAGCAGTGGACACAGGACGATTTGCGCTCCGAGTTCTTTGCAGTGGATGGCTCCACCAGTATGAAGGAAGAATATTTGAATGCAGAACGATTATTAAATGAAGATTTAATAATAAACAATGAAGACGAAACGCAGGGTCCACAGATCCTGATTTATCATACGCATGCAAGTGAAGATTTCGTGGATTCTGTTCCGGGTGACCCATCGACAACGATTGTCGGAGCCGGTGAGCGCCTGACGGAGCTACTCGAAGAATATGGCTTCCGCGTACTGCATGATACGGGTGTCTATGATCAGGAACGGGACAGTGCCTATGAAAAGGCACTTCCGGCGGTAGAGCAGATTTTGAAGGAGAATCCGGGTATCGAAGTGGTGATTGATCTGCACCGGGATGAAATGGCAAATGACCGGAGACTTGTCATGGATTTGCAGGGACGACCGACAGCCCGTTTTATGTTCTTTAACGGGTTGAGCTATTTGCGCAGGCAGGGAGAGATCTCCTATCTGGAAAACCCTTATATTCTTGATAATCTGGCGTTTTCCTTTCAGGCGCAGGTGCTTGCCAATGAATATTATCCGGGACTGACACGCAAGATTTATCTCAAAGCCTACCGTTATAATATGCATTTATGCCCGAAAAGCATGCTGATCGAATTAGGGGCACAGAATAATACGGTCGAAGAAATCATGAATGCCTGCGATCCATTAGCACATGTTCTTGCCATGGTGCTCAAAAAGAGGTAAAATGATAACTATTCAGAGCCGGGACTTTTGACCCCGACATCATTTTATATGTGTATGGCGAAGTAACCACATGAGGTAAACTACGCTGTGAAACAGCGGTTTTACGAATGCGGTTCTGAATAGTTATCAGTATAATCAGGAAAGGTTTAGAATTTATGTCACATATTGATCAGAGCAAAATCCGGAATTTCTGCATTGTAGCGCATATTGATCATGGTAAGTCTACGCTTGCAGACCGTATCATAGAAAAGACGGGGCTTTTGACCAGCCGTGAAATGCAGGCACAGGTACTTGACAACATGGATCTGGAAAGAGAACGTGGAATTACGATTAAGGCACAGTCCGTCCGGACGATTTATAAAGCGCAGGATGGTGAGGAATATATTTTCAACCTGATTGACACTCCGGGACATGTGGACTTCAACTACGAGGTCAGCAGAAGTCTTGCTGCATGTGATGGTGCCATTCTCGTCGTGGATGCGGCACAGGGAATTGAGGCACAGACCCTTGCCAATGTTTATCTGGCACTGGATCATGACCTTGAGGTGTTCCCGGTCATTAATAAAATCGATCTGCCAAGTGCAGAGCCGGAGCGTGTAAAGAATGAAATTGAAGATGTGATCGGTATTGAGGCACAGGATGCACCGCTTATTTCAGCCAAGAACGGAATCGGCATAGATGAAGTGCTCGAAGCAATTGTACATAAGATTCCGGCACCCGATGGAGACCCCGATCAGCCGCTTAAAGCGTTGATTTTTGATTCCGTATACGATTCCTATAAGGGGGTCATTATTTTCTGCCGTCTGAGGGATGGCAGGGTTTCTAAAGGGACAAGCATCAAGATGATGGCTACCGGCGCAACCGCAGAGGTTGTAGAGGTTGGCTATTTCGGAGCAGGTCAGTTCATTCCCTGTGATGAACTCGAAGCCGGTATGGTAGGCTATATTACTGCTTCAATTAAGAATGTAAAGGATACGGCGGTCGGAGATACCGTGACAGATCTTAACAATCCCTGTGCAGAGCCGCTTCCCGGATATAAGAAGGTAAATTCCATGGTGTATTGCGGAATGTATCCGGCAGACGGTGCAAAGTACCCGGATCTGCGGGATGCATTAGAAAAGCTGCAGTTAAACGATGCTTCCTTAAGCTATGAGCCGGAAACCTCAATTGCCCTTGGCTTTGGCTTCCGATGCGGATTTTTGGGACTGCTTCATCTGGAGATTATTCAGGAGCGTTTAGAGCGGGAGTACAATCTGGATCTTGTAACAACCGCACCGGGTGTTATTTATCATGTACACAAGCTGAACGGGGAAATGATTGAACTGACGAATCCGTCCACTCTGCCGGATCCGAAAGGAATTGATTATATGGAAGAACCGGTGGTTTCCGCAGAGATCATGGTAACAACCGAGTTTATCGGCTCGATCATGGAGCTTTGTCAGGAACGCCGGGGTAAATACCTTGGCATGGAGTATATTGAATCTACCAGAGCACTGCTGAAATACGAACTGCCGTTAAATGAGATTATTTACGATTTCTTTGATGCACTGAAGTCCCGCTCCAGAGGCTATGCTTCCTTTGACTATGAGTTAAAGGGCTATGAGCGGGCGGAGCTTGTGAAGCTGGATATTCTGATTAACAAGGAAGAGGTCGATGCGCTTTCCTTTATCGTGCACGCAGACAGTGCCTATGAACGTGGACGGAAGATGTGTGAGAAGCTAAAGGACGAGATCCCGCGTCACATGTTTGAGGTTCCGATCCAGGCAGCGATTGGAGGTAAGGTCATCGCGAGAGAAACCGTCAAGGCTTATCGTAAGGATGTGCTTGCGAAGTGTTACGGTGGTGATATTACCCGTAAGAAAAAGCTTCTGGAAAAGCAGAAGGAAGGAAAGAAACGTATGCGTCAGATTGGTAACGTGGAAATTCCGCAGAAGGCATTTATGAGTGTATTAAAGCTGGATGATAAATAAATGGAACAAAATTTGAGCTTGTATCTTCATATACCATTTTGTGTACGGAAATGTCTCTACTGTGATTTCCTGTCCGGGCCGCAGAGTGCGGACATGCAGGAGCAGTATGTAGAGGCACTGTGCCGTGAAATACAGGAGACATCGCCTGAATACCGGGAGTATCAGGTGGTGTCTGTTTTTATTGGCGG
>ULTX01060166.1_pt1 | contig 13428 bp, 8 predicted proteins | sample 1958041 | NCBI WGS metagenome assembly ULTX01 (sample SAMEA4835747, study PRJEB28245) | human gut metagenome | biome: gut microbiome; material: fecal sample | place: Denmark | collected 2008
TGACAAACAAAACAAACAATTACTTATCTCGATGGATAAGCAATGCCTGCATCCAGTTTCGCTAAACTGAAACAGGCTCCAGAATATCACCTCACGGTGAGTTTTAGGTTTAAGTTTTTGAGTTTTTGAGTTAATAAGTTTTTAAGTTGGGGGCGTTAAGGGAGTAACTGAAGGAGCAGGTTTTGAATTCCTTTTCCCTCCTCTGTGAAACTCTGTGTCCTCCGTGGTGCAAAAACTCACCATCCCAAAAACCGGTTTATCTCTTCAAAAGCCGCGTCTTTCAGCAACACCCGCTTCTGCCCGTCCAGCAGGTAGAGCGAAGGCATGGCTTTCAGGTCGTACAGCGCGCCGGTCTTCACCGCCTCGCGGTCGGTACCTATCGCCCAACCTTCGGGCATATCGGGCAAAGCTCTGCGCCAGGCCTCTTCATTGCCTTCGGTATAGACGGCCAGCACACTTATTTTTCCCGCTTGCACAGCTTCGGCCAGTGCCGGGCTGGCAGCCATCTGCCCCAGTACGGCGTGGCACGACTCGCATTCGGGGTCGTAGAACACCAACAGCAGGCGGTCGCCCTTCACCGGCGTAGCGGCCAGCGTGCGGCGGGCTCCGTCGGGCAGGTAGTAACTGAAGTCCGTAGCCGTTTCTCCTACATTGTTACGCCTGATCAGCTTCAGCTTGAAACTGAAAGCCGAGCGTTGCGCATCGTCGGGCGGCAGCACATCAAGCCAAGTCTCCAAATACAGCCCGTACAACCCTTCGTTGTAGAAGGGAGAGTTGGGGTTATACAGGTAGTCGTCCACAGTCTTCGTCAGCACCCGTCGGGCATGGTCTTTCCCAACGAAACCCGCGCACCAGTTCTTCAGGCTCTCGCGTGTCAGTTCCTCCGTCGTCGTTCCGTCCGCCAGCAGGGCGATGAAGTTCACAAAACCCTGTTCGGTCACGTCACGGTTGTCCACCAAAGTGGTGTCGGCAAAGTCGAAACGCTCCCAGTAGTGGGTGAGGAGGTAGGACTTGCGGGCTTCGGGATGCGTCAGGGTGGCGGGGATTTCGGGGAAGGGGAACTGTGCCTGTTTCTGCACCGTCACCGTATCCTGGGTAACAGACGTTGTTTTGTTTCCACAAGCACCTATATGGAATGACAGAAACAATAAACCTGCAAACACACAACCTACTTTACACATACTTACACCTATTCTTTAGCCAGTTGAATCACTGTATTTTGTTGAAGAATATTGCTTAACAATCCACTGTATAGATAAACTTCCGAAGAGCCGACAGGCGCCCATTTCACATTGATACGGTCTGTTTCAGTAATATTATACTCACCACGTAATGTCAACGTATACTCTGCTTCATTCGATCCCGATACATTACCTATAGTCACAAATGTACCGATACGGGTACCATCGGAAGCACGCTCCAGAATAACATAAGGCTCATCTATCAGAAAATTCACACCAGTCGGCAATTTGATTGTCCCTTCCAATTTACTGTTTACAATCGAAATCGACAACGGATTGAAACCGACATAGTTGCCGGATGCCATTGTTACCATTTCTTCGCTTGCCAGACGGGTCGTACGGAATTGGAATGTTTTGTAACCAGTAGCACTTGTCTCGTTGGCTGTAAATGTATAAGTCCATCCCGAACCTTCTGACACGTTCCATTTCTCCCAACTATCCTGATTATCTACCGGTTCCAGATATTGCGTACCGAATTTAAACTGGAATGCCTTATCCTGTACTGATTCTGGTACTTGAATTCGTAACCAGACATCCTGCCCTGTACCGTACGGAATGGAATATTCTCCCTTATCACTTATCAATGTAAAGCTGGTTCCATCTGTTGAGAGGCTCGGATTGAAATCCAGACTTCCCGTAGAATGAACCGTCACACTAGCCGAACGATATCCCCTTTGGTTCACACCCAAATTAGGTGTATTGTCTTTAGTATATTGTTGATAACCAGATATTGATTTGGCTGAAAGCACTATATAACAGTCAAAATTAGGACTGATGGTCGTAAATGTAACTTTATTATTATTCGCTTGACTGGTTTCATAAACTCCATAATGATTTCCGTAACAATCTGTTCCTTCCCTAACCAACCATTCTCCGGATGGACTGACCAACGCCGGATCATAATAAACCCATACTTGCGTATTTTGAGCAATATTATTATCCGCAACCACATTATTCCAAGAACTTGTCGCCTGTGCATCATCACTCAACGTACCCAACGTAAACGGAATAGAAATACTTTCTCCATAAACCGGATTCAACCCCGTAATCTCACGAGTTGTAAATTTCTTAGTTTCATCCCCATCTTCCAACAAGATACGGTATCTATTCGTAGAAGACGTACTGCTATTAGGCTGGAAAGCAAAGAATAAGTCACGTTGCCCGAACAACTCCTGCTCGGTCTTCGCATTACATCCTTCCATATATACATGAAACTCGCTTGCCGTTACCACATCATCCAAATTGGTCAGGATGGTGCGGAAATTGACACGATGCAACCCTTTGGTTTCCGCGGTGTAAACATACTTATAATTCCAGTCTTTTATCACCTGCTCAGTCTCCCAAGTTCCTGTTTCCGCATGATATACCGGTATGGAAGCATACACCGTTTCTTCATTCAGTACCTTCATCGATTCTCCCGTCTGTGCGTCAATCAGGTCGCAGCCGAACTTCACATCAACCGGTAGCAATTCTTCCGGGAAATCATCGGGGATTTCAAACAAAACAGTAATTGCTTCGCCGCTCAGCAAAGGGATTTCCGAACTTACCCATGTCGGCGCAAAGCTGAAAGGCTCTGTTGAAATCACTTTTACACGGCGTGACAATATGCCCGACGCCTCCTTTATCTGTAGAGTAGCGTATGATATACGCCCCTGTGCCGGTGCATTGACACGTAATGTTATCATCCCTGCACCCGTATCAGCATCCCATGTTATATCACTTTCCGAGATGTCTCCTGCAACTCCTTCATTGCTCAACCATTCCACCTTCGGTGTTGCAGTTCCGTTGTAATTAAACGCAATGGTATAAGTGCCGGCTTTCTGATAAACCACTGTTGTTTCTCCCTCAATGCTCAACACTCTATCTCCATTTGCTACTTCCGGTATCTCATCCGAAATGGTAATCCACGGATTATTGGCCGGCGTCGCAGTCTTAGCCGCTTCAAACGAACTTACACCATACGCTTCATTGATATTGGTTATCCTTACGGTATATTTATGGTTTCGGATTATCTGATAAGGATTCTTATCGTCATCAATAATCATAATCTTATACCACTTCCAGTCGCCCTCATTTTTTTGGATTTTCATTATCACATAAACCTGGTCGTCTTCAGCATTTACATTTTCAAAAATATAACGCGGGTCACCCGACTCACTGGATGCCGTAGCCACTTCGTCATCATCCCGTTGTTTGATGAGGTAGGATTCGGGCAAGGTGGTCACATAATCATACTTATCCAAATCAAAATGATAAGGAGTGTCCCCCTCTGCTCCCACAGCGGAAGCATCAAACGGAGATACCGTACCGTAAGCGTATTGGTTACAGATGGCCCAACCGTCCACATTCAACGTGACACCAATAGCAGGCTGTAAATTATATTGGATCAATGCCTGGTTGCGGTAAAGCAATACCGGATTACCCTGGTTGTTAGTAGCAAAATTGGTCAACTCATTCTCTGAAGCGAATTCCCTTCTTCCCCAATACACCAGGTTGCCGGATGAAGACACCAATGGGGCAACCACCTCATTTTCGTGTCGTCCGATGTTCTTCTGGTCACTGAAGTTATCCATGTTCACATTGGCCAGAAAATGGAGAATACGGGTCGATGCAGGTACTTTGGCCGAGAACGTCCCAGCACCACCCTCGCTTCCTTGCACATCGTTGGCCTGGGTGGCCAGCACACGGCTGGTCATATTGCCGTTTTCATTGAAAGCCAGTACCCACAGGGTAGCGATGGCTTCGCCATTGACATCCACGCTACGGGTCACTTTCAATCCCGGCACATTGGTATTGATGGTGAGGTTCACCATCCCATCCTTATCTATCACTCCTTGTGACGGTGATTCAAAGCCATCGTCAATACAGAAAGAAACCATGAAGAGCAGCAGACAACTTGCCAGCCATCTTCCGATTGTATTTATCATCTTTACATTCATAATCTTACGGCTAATTAGTTGTTACTCTGTAAAAAGGCATCGGTGGGTTTTACGTCGCGGATACAACGAACAGCAGCTGTATATTCATAATCCCCATCATCATTTCTTTTCCCTGTAAATGCTGTTCCAAGAGGTTGCGTATTCCACCGATCTCCTTTATTTTCTGTAGCCTTAGAATAAGCGACATAATAAAATGTACCTGTCAAAACTTCAGCCATTACATCCGGTGTTTCATCTTGAAAATTGACAATTACATTTATTTCATCAGTAGTTGGCAATCGCCAATCATCCAGAACTATTGTTTTATTATTTTCATCTGTATAAGTCTCCACATAATAAGCACAATGTTTACGAGCCTCTTCCCATCCTCCTGTAATATAAGAGGAATACACTGTCCCTAATTGGGAGGCAAGCATAAAAGAAGGTGACACAAAATGGTTATTTTCTTCCGAATCCACTGCTACAAGTTGATTCCCAACACTAGACTCATTTACTGTTATTGGATGAGCTATTTTATACTTATCATTCGTCTGCGTAATAGTAACAAAATACATCATATTATTATCAGGAAAATCACCATATCCAGTACTACTATCATACCTAAAATCAGAACCGTCCGCTGTATGAATTTGATTATTCATCCAATACCAACCTAAAATTTGATTATTAACAAACACTTTAGACAAGAAATATTTATTATTTGCAGGACTTTTAACATAATTTTCTCTATTATATCTATACCAAGTAGCCTGTTGAGTACCTTTAGTTTCGTATGTGCCACCCACACTTTTCAAGTCATCCCGATACGAATAATACCCCGCTATCGGCTGAATATACTCCAGCGGATACTGCTCCACAACCACATACCTTGTTCCAACCTCATTGGTAACGGCCAATGTTATATAGCGTTTAGTTACATTCTCCGGATTAGTAGAAGTCAAATAGATTTTACCTTTGGTTACATCTCTATCCCACTCAACTGAAATTTTATCATCTTTAGTTTCATCGTCCCACCATGAATCATCACCATTCGGATCATCCAGATCTACTTCCTGTCTTTCATTATCCTTGTTCACAAAGAAAGCACCTGGAATAGTTGTACCATTCCCCGGATAAATAAAATCCACACCAGCCTCTGTGGCAGCAGTTTGATCTTTAAATCCCACTATTACAACAGAAGTAATCGGCGAAGAAGAATAGAATTCCAATCCATCGTATCCATCCACATTACGGATATCAACATGCGATTCACTCAACACCAGATAGGAAGGAGTATCCCCTTCACCAACATTAATAACGTCATTATTCCAAGGAGCCGTTTTAAACTGCACATCCGTCAACTCTACCGGTACATCCACTGTTTCCGTACCTTTCATGTCTACTACCGCCGTAATCTGATAGAAGGTATTACGCTGAAACACCTGCGGTTCCACATTACTGATAATGGGAACTTTATAGAAATTATGATCTAAGAAAACAGCATCCTGCGAACTAGGATTCCCTTTCTCGTCATAACGACCAGGCAAATCAATCAACAACATCGTTTCGTTATTGATGAAATCATCCCAACGGTTTACATAGGTATAAAAACGGATTTTACTGCCGCTATATGTAGTTTCTGGTTTAAAGAAAACAGGGAACGAACTGAAATTATCCACCGCCTCTCCCGACAAACCCGGATAATTGATCAGCCCCCGCTGGTCGCCATCCAGCGGATTGCCTTCAGTCAAGGCAGGTGTGATGCTCGCGTAGTTGGATAACTGGGCTTCCAAACCGGTAGCCATAAATTTTGTAGCCCAATCTTCTGAAAAATTCAATGTCAGTTCAATCTTTACCGCTGCCCGACTGACAGGCACATTGGCAACATACGGTTGCCCGCTGCCTTGGGCACTCTGCAACTCTGCATAAGTCACAGTCTGCTTTCCATCCATCAGGAATGTTTTTCCCTCATAGGCCGGACTTCCCATGCCTTCCCACTTCACCACGTCCTCATCCTTAGCTACTACGGCTTTCAGGTCATCCAACGATTGGACGTTGGAAAACTCGGCATCTCCCTTGTAGTTGGCCAAAGCATATACGGTATAAGGCCCATCCTGTTCTTTAAAATTACTCAACCAATCGCTTCCCTTATACAAATAGACTACTTCATCAGAGGTTGTTACATTGGCATGTGCATAACCGTCTGTATTCAAAGAACCATCGTTCTTGAACAGGAAAAGATCCACGGAACTGATCCGGTTTTCATTCAGGTCATCCACCCCGGCAGAGCGTGTACCTGCGAGCTGCATATCGCCGTCAGCATACAAGGAGAAGCACAAGCCCTTCTCGTAGCTTTCAGTTTCATTTTCAACAAATTCATCACGGATACATGATGATGCGGTGGCAACCAGCAAAGCCAGACACATATACCTGCCTATATTCCATATTATTCGATTTGTCCTCATATTTCACCTCCTTTATTTAGAGTTCTACGCTTGTGCCCCACAAAGCATCACCTTCTGTGGCGGAAACCTGCACAATAGGAATAGATGTTCCATCCGAGCTACAATAATCACTAGGATTCACAAACCTCTGTTTATTGTTCGGCGCCGTACCAAGGGTCACATAGAGTTCGGTGTACGGACGCTCACCTGTCGCATCGAAAGACTTGGTCGGACGAATCAATAGCGTGACAGGAGACGAACCTCCCACACCTTCCGCAGCATGGCTTTCGTCCGTAACAAATTCAAAGTCCTGCGCATTGGTCAGGTGCGCCATCCATCTTACACCGACAGGAGTCTTCATCTCGACAGTAAAAGTGGCCTGTCTGCTCGAAGCACCCGATTCTGTGCTATATTGCGTAGCAATAGCCTTTTTATTCGTATCATAAGTAAATTCTTTTGCGTTAGGCTCCGTAATGGCAAATTGTCCGGCATCAGACAGTGTATAGTCATACGACACATCGTTCCAGTCATTTACCTCACACTTCACACCAAATCCTCCACCGGATTTCAATGTGATAACAATGTTAACCAAACTGTTTCGAGGAATGGAAGAAATGCCATTCAGTGCATCCTTTGTCTTCAAAAGTTCTTCAAAATTCTTGGAACCCCATGTTGCCGCCAACTTATATTTGCCTTCGCCTGCCGCACCCGGATAAATGTACCGATATTCAGAAGAAGAAGAAGTCGGAACAGATTCGGTTCCGCTTGGTACAGTAATGGAACCAAAATCTACATTGCCACTCAGTGTAGTCCCATCAGGAGTATTACTTTGAAAGAACAAATACGCCTGATTGGGAGCGACAGACGGTACTTTGACATTGGTCAAGGTAACATCTTTACCTGTCTCATTCACAAAGGTCAGTTGTATTTTTCCTGCGGGAAAGTCTAATTTCATGTCTGTTTTTTGAATACCACTCTCTTGCGGCTTTACTTCAATTTCTCTATACCCAACTTGTGGTAAAGTAGCCCCCTTAGCAAAACCTCCTGTCAGCACTCTGTCATATAAGCCTGTAAGGTTAACAGAAGTTCCATCTAGGCTTTCACCGGTGCTCAGAAACCCGTCTTCGTTGGCGATGGCATAAAATTTGAAATTCTCACCGCCTTTATTTACCGTCAACTCACTAAACGTAATTGTTTTTGAAGTCTCCTGTGGTTCAATACTATATTTCACATTATATAAAATATCACCACTCTCTCCTGTTTCATCATCATGTCTCGCTACAATCACTCGCAACGTTTTCATCTGTTCGTTGTCCAATAATGAACTACTATATTGAGGGGTACTTTCTGCCCTCGTCATAAACGTCACCTGCACCGTCGCCTTCTCCTTCTCCGCATACTCATCCTTCACGCACGCCCCCGCCACTGCTGCCAGCAGTAGTAGCAGGCAGAGGGTGCCGATAGAGTTGTTTCTGTTGAATAATATCTTCATAAGTCAAGTCCTCACTTTTTTATTGCCAGTCCGGGTCGATGTCTTCCACGTACCAGGCGGGCAGTTTGATGGTGATGCCGATTTCGTTGAATTGTATTTCGATGGGCAAATAGGCTTCCTGCTTGGTGATGTCGATGTACTCGCGGTTGCGGGTGATGAAGTCATAAATCTTGCTGCGAACGAGCTCCGTGCCGTCGGCATCGGCAACAACTAACTCGTGCTCGCACCAGTCGGGATGGAGGTCGCCTTTGTTGTCCATGCGGAACAGGGCGAGATCGTCGGTGCGGTAGCAACTACGTTCGGCATCGTAGATCAGTTCGGGATAGCAGGTTCCCTTTTCGTCCAGATTGATTTCGTTGTTAAAGGAAGTCTGCGCGTTCGAGTTTTCGATGCGCACACTGACGGGCAGTTCGCCGCGTGTCTGAGGGGCGGGCAGGCCCGTTATCTCGATGTCCACGTCGATGTGGGCGCTGTAGAGCGTCACGGTGTCGTGATACATCGTCAGGTTACCTTCGGGCATCACAAATTCCTGTTGCCCTAAGTAGTTGTCGTCATGATTGATGACCGGATCGGGAACTCCCCAATACGGACTTTGAATGTAGATTTCGTCGAAGCTGGTCGATGACTCCAGATTGACTACTTGCGTATGGTTGTACGCATTGCCCACGGCCACTACCATGTAGCGCTGACCGGGCGTAAGTTTGAAAGAAGGGATAGCCGAATAGTCGCGCAAATGTTCCGCTCCGTATGTTCTTTTTCCGAGTACATTTCCGTGCTCGTCGAATACATAAAGATCTACCTTGTCCATGTATTGCGACAGTACATCCTTGTCTCCATCTGCCAGATATTGGAAATAGATGGTCACGTTGTGGCAATCTTCCAAATCATCATTGATGCAGCCGACTGTCAAAACAGGAACCAGCAGCAACATCCATACTATGTTCTTCCAAAGTTTCATTGCAATCACTTTATAATGTTTGACCCCACGGGTCGAATAATTTTCTGATGAACACACCTGTGTTCGGGAGTAGCAACCGGGCGGAGGACGGACAACCGCCCGGTTGGAGAGCTTGGTTAAATAATAGGAAAGGGTTAGTTAGCCCATTCGGCACCAATACTTTCAACAGTCCAAACAGCCTCTGTAACAGTCACTACTACACCATAAATATCTTCTCCTTCTTCATTGGGAATGAAATTATCACTATCAAGCTTCACACCAGTAATCTGATAGATATGCCCATTTTCAAGATTAATTTCTTGTCCGTTTTTCAGATATTTCTTAATAATAGCATATCGTGGAGTCTGCATTCCTGTAACTCCATCCTGGAATTCTGCCTCCTTGAAATACAATTTAAATTGAGGATTTGTTGCGCCAGCAAAGAAATTGAACGAACCTGCCTCAGATATTTCTGTAGTAATAAAGTTATGATTGGAAGAAGCTGTATATTTCAAATCAGCCACATTTTGTCCAGCAGCACCTGCATTTGCTTCAAACCAATAGTTAGCATCAGATGGAACAGTAACACTTGGGAAATAAGGCACACCATCATTTTCAGAAGCTTGAGGTATTTTATAAGCAGCTCCATTAGTAGCATAATGATCCAAATAACATCCTGTATAAGTCAAACTTTTATATATAGACTCACCTTCCGTTGGAGCTTGATAAGTAATACTTCCTATTTCTAAACGTGCCATAGGAATAGCCATTACAACAGAAGCCTCATACATGGAATATACTTTATCTTCATCACCTGTATTTGCACCAGCTTCTGTTCCATTATTAGAACCATTATTGTCATTTGCCAATACTGGAGAATCTTCATCTTGGCTTAATGTAAATGTTACTGTTTCGCCATAAGCAGGTGCTGATGCTGGAGCGACTTGCCACAATGGTGTCGAACCATCACTTGCATTTGATGTAATTGCCACATCAGTATATGTTGCTTGCCCACCATTGATAGAAGCAGTTAATTTAGTTGGCTCATATACATTCCAGAATTTCAGTTCTGTTGTTCCGTTTAATTGACTTGAAGCTATCTTAATAGTCTCAGTATAATCATTGCTTTGAGATGTAGCTGTTGCCTTTCCTGTTAGAGTAATTATTATATCACCTGTAACATCAACTGTTGGTCCAGTACTTAAAGCTTTTGTAACAGCAGGTTTTACAATCTTTACAGATACTGCTCCATAGCCTTTAGGTGTGAGATTCGCATTGTCCACCTCTTCCTCATTACTACATGCCGCAAACGCCAATCCGACCATTCCCAGCATAAAAAATTTGTTTAATTTCATACCTTCACAAATTTTGATTAATAAAATATTTAAGTTCTCTATTTCTTTTCTCTGTTTGCTATTCTGCCAACATCTCCACCGACTGACGCAACATCTGCAGGTTGCGGGCAGCTTCGTCGCTACCTGCCTGACCGGCTTTCGCAAAGGCGGCATCGTCTTCGGACGTCTGGCCGTTCTTCTGATAGGCCACGCCCAGCAGGTTGAGCAGGCCAGCGTCGGTGGCGTCTTTCAGCAGCGCGATGGCTTCGGCATAGTGGCCGGTCTCTATCTCGGCCAAGGCAGCGTTGTGGCGTGCCGCGATGTTATCGGGATAGGTGCGCACTGCCACTTGCAGGGCCTGACGGTAACCGTCGGTGTTGCGGCCGTAGCTGTCGGCCACCTTTTGTATCTCGGCCACGCTGACCAAGTCGGGGCGCGACTGGAGCATGCGGCGCGTCTCTTCCAAGGTGTAGTTGCGCACGTTGTACTCGATGCGGTATTCGTTGCGGCGCAAGGGCGGATACTGTTCGCTAAGCAACTGGCGATAGATGCTTGCCGGTTGCAGCGCCTTCAGCTGAGCCTCGCAGGCATCCTGGTCGCCCTGGCAGTCGTCGATAATCTTCAGCACTTCTTCCTTCCGGGGCAGCGTGGTGGCTTTCTCTACCTCGGCACGCAGTCCGACCCAGTCCTCGCCTTTCCAATCGACGTGCCACAGCTTCTTGTCCAACTCGGGATTCTGCTTCTGCACGTAGGCCACGAACTTCTGCGCACGGCGTTTGGACAGGTCCAGGTTGTAGCGCACGGTGGCTTCGGGCGAGGCATAACCGGTGACGTAGATGCCGGTGATGGTCAGGTCGGCATTCTCCTTGACGGCATCGACCGAGGCCTGCACCTTGTCCAGCTCCTCGCGGTTCGTTTTATAGTTGGGCAGCACCACGTCGCCGTCCTGGCGGTATTGCAGGCGTGCCATGCGCACCTCGGAGCGGTGCTTCACCACTTCTTCCTTAGGCTGTACGGGCGGTTGCATCAGGTATTGCGGCTCTTCGTAGGGCAGTATTCCTCCGGTAGCCAGCAGTTGGTCGCCCTCGTCGCAAGCGGCACAGCCGGTGACGTAGGCGCGCAGGTCCAGGCGGCCGTTCAGCATCCAGACCTTGAAAGGCACTTCGTCAGCGTAGTGCAGCGTCTGTGGCTTGCCGTTGGTGCGGCGTACGGCAGGCGCATCGTCCTCTTTCGTATTGCCGAGCGCCTGTTGGCGTTCGATCACCTTGCTGCGCACTTTGCCGTTCACCACGACGGGGTCGAGCGGCTGCTCGTGCGTGCCGTCGGCCGAAACGATGACGGGCACCAAGCGCAGGGAGTGCTGGGTATTCAGATTCATGCCGTCTAAGTTGAAGTCGGCAGTCACACGGACGTTGCGGTTCACCTTTTCCACGCTCCGGTTTTCCACCTTCAGCTGTTCCAAGTAACCATTTTGTGCCCACACCGCGGGCGTAATCGCCAGCAGGCAGGCAAGCAATGCGATAGTATTCTTCATATCCATACCTCCTTATTTAATAATGTATATCAGGGAGACGGCAGCCTTGGTCACCCCGAGGTAGTTCTTCTTGCCGCTTCCCTGCCACTCGCCGCAATGCGGACATTCGTACTGGTCGTAGTGCGCACGTATGTATCCCAATCCGATGGAAGCCTCGATGTTCCAGCGGTTGCCCAACAGCCACTGATAACCATAGACCAGTCCGGCACCGTAGTAAAAGCCTTCGTAGCGGTAATCCTTCAGGTTCTTGAACAGTCCGAAAGGCATCTTGATGCCGCCCCAGTTGTACTGTCCGCCCAGCAGATGCGCGCCCACGAAATGTCCGTTGAAGCGTTCGCACAGCCAGTAGCGTGCCTCGGGCTGCGCCAGCCAGTGTTTCCATTTCTTGTTTTCGCTGAAGGTCCATCCGTTGTAGTTGGCCGACAAGTCCAGCGTCCATTTGGGCGACAGGCCTATCTCCGTCCCCAAGTTTACTGTGGCCGATGCGTCGTACAGCAGATTCGTCTTCACCGCCCAGTTCTGAGCAGAGAGCGAAATGCTGACAAAAAGCAAGCATAACAGCAAGATTCGTTTCACTATTTTCATATCAACAAACCATTTTTTTTCTTTATCCAAGGGTTGTTTCAGAGTTCCGTTACTTCGTAGGTAACGGACGTACTTTTCTTTTGCCTTGATACAAAAGAAAAGATACCAAAAGAAAAAATCAAGGGCTGAACCTTCGGGGCTACTTTGCCTTCATTTTCGGCTAAAATGCGGAAACTCGCTACGCTCAAACAGTCCGCCTTTTTTAACGCCGAAAACAAAGGCGCCGTTTCACGCCCCTCCGATTAGGCCCGGGAGGCTGCGCACTGTAAAATTTTTAACCTGTGGAGTTCTTATCCGCAAGAGGCCTGCACCGTTCGTAAGCAACACTTGCATTGCTCGCGAACAACACTTGCATCGCTCACGAACAACACTTGTGTCGCTCGCAAGCAATGCTTGTCATCCGGCTGCACAATACTTGTTATCCTGTCGGACATTGCTTGTTATATCTTCTGACATTACTTGCCACATTCCGTAGCATAACTACCTACTTTGACCGGCTAAAGTAGATGTTTACATCCGCCAAGTGCCTCTTTAGGCAGGTGAAACATGCACCTTGCGCTACGGATGAAACCTGTACATACATTATATATATGAGAAGCTCCGAATTTGCCTTCACGCCTTCACCGCCTTCCATCTCACTGACAATCAATCAGATATGGTGAAACATAATCTTTCACCGCTACTTTCACCACATGTTTCACCGCCCGAACGTCGGCATACATGCCTCTGCCATGCGACGACCGCGTCTTTCACAGTTTCATTTCCCAAAAGCATGGCTTAAGAGATAGAACCGTGTTTATCCTTCCTGTTTGCCACCGAAACAGATGTTTCAACATAAGTCCCTATTTATCAACGAATTACGATGAAACTTCACCATTCAAACTGTACACACTGATTTTTTCAATGTGTTGTCCTGAAATAGGTTGACTCCATTTTGCCAGAT
>ULTX01032425.1_pt1 | contig 13418 bp, 11 predicted proteins | sample 1958041 | NCBI WGS metagenome assembly ULTX01 (sample SAMEA4835747, study PRJEB28245) | human gut metagenome | biome: gut microbiome; material: fecal sample | place: Denmark | collected 2008
ACTATATCTTTCCGCATTTCACTTTTTTGTAGTAACTTTGCAGCATAAACAACCAAGATTGCAGATGAGGACATTATACATACATACAATCATCAGTATGATACTCTGCCTATTTTGCTGTGTTTCATGCAACAGTGAAATTCCAGAAGAGTACTTTGATCAAAGTACCCAAAATGCTTTGTCTAATTTGAATCAAATAATGTACAGTACAACTGCAAGTACCAATTCTCTTAAAGCGGGGAAAGCTACTGAACGTTTTAAAATAGTACATATATCAGATATTCACTTACCCAGAACTTCTGTGCAAGAAGATAACGTTTGTCTAAAAAATTTAAAAGAAGCAATCTCGTTTTCAAATTTAAACGACAGTAAAATCAATGCTATCGTTGCCACAGGTGATTATGTAAGTAATAATGAAAAAACTAATCGCCAAACCATCATAAATAATTTAAACCTTTTCAAGTCCATTTTTTTCGATTCTTCTAATAGGATTCCTGGATTTCTATGTACAGGAAATCATGATACAAATATGTTAACTACTGATTCAACATTTTATTTATCTAAAGAGGACATACATCAGTGTTTATTTTCTACTACTAATTACCCCTATGAACAAGCAGAAGAAGAGAACTATTACTATGCAGATGTAAAAGAACCTAACGGAAACATTATCCGGTTTATCGTATTAGACAATACTGACCAAGAAGGATTTTTATCTAATACGCAACAAGTTTCTTGTATTACCCAAAAACAAGTAGATTGGTTTATCCAAACAGCTTTACAAAAAAATATGACAGAAAAACATTCTGTTATCATTTTGACACATCATCCTTTACAAGAATACTCTAAAAATCAAGAGACATATATGTGTGGAGGAACTCATTTATATAAAGCAACATTAATACCATCTATCATAGATGCGTTTCAACAAAGATCATCTATTTCTCAAACATATAAATCTACAACATCACCAACAAAAGCGATCCATGTAAATGGAGATTTTACACAAGCTAAAGGCGAATTTATTTGTTATTTGGGTGGTCATGCTCATACATACGGAAACTTTAATGTAGGAATAGAAGGAAGAGCCAAACAAATAATGTTATTAGCAAACACATTATCTCCAAGCCTACAAAACAATAACTACGGCTATATAGACAGAGACATAGATCACAATAAATACAACAGCTTTAGTATCTATTGTATTGACACAAATGAAAAAAAAATATACATAACATATTTCGGAGCAACTAAAAACAACTCTGAAAATATAGAAATCATCTCTTATAAATAAAAATTATGCTTCAAAAGTTTATTGATAATACATTCTATTATCTTTTTGTATTTACATTAATTTTCGGTGTCATATTTTATGATGCATTAGGTCTTAATTTTGTTGATGAACTATGTGCGATAGCCCTTTGTGGTCTTTACGGATTTTATATATTTCATACACCGAATTGGTCCATAAACAAAATGTTTCTCATAACATTATGTGTATTTTTATTTTATCTATGTTATTCATTTTTCATACATAGTAATACAAAAGCAGCTATTTTATCAGATTTCATTATTCAATTAAAGCCATATCTGGCTTTTTTCACTGTATATGCATTTAAACCAGTATTGAATAAACAGATGAAAAAGAATTTACAATTACTATCACTAGTATTCGCCTTATACCTATTTGTTATTGGAGTCACTTCATTATTTAATACAAGTATAATTAACATTTTACTAACCCATGAATCACGTCTGGCTACAGCAGCAACAATAGTTGCTTTATTATATTTATACTGTAGCGAATATACTTTTAAGGATAAGATTATATTCCTAATCATTTTATCTATAGGAATTTTATCAGGTAGATCAAAAATATATGGTTTTTTTGTATTATCAGCATGTATTATCTTTTATATAAACGATAGCTTCAAACTAGAATTTAACAAAAAAAATCTCTTTGTTTTCGCCATAGCAATAGTTGCCATGATATTTGTTGCTTGGGATAAGATTTATTTGTACTTTATAAAAGGAGGAATAGATATAGAGCAAGACACTCAAGATTTATATGCTCGTGCTGCATTATACTATTTCTCAATTCCTATTCTCACAGACTATTTCCCTTTTGGTTCTGGTTTTGCTTCTTATGCAACATTTAGTTCAGGTGAATATTATTCACATATATACGTAGACTATGGATTGGACATTTTGCATGGATTAACAAAAAAAGCTCCTTTATTTATATCTGATACATATTACCCAGCTCTTGCTCAGTTTGGAGTAATTGGTGTCATTTTGTTTTTCTCATTTTGGCTTCATTTAGTTAAGAAAGCCTGTAATTTATTTTACGGTGAAATCAATTTAAAGGATTTTGTGATTACTATCTTGATAATTCTATTTTTTATTATTGAATGTACTAGTGATGCAACTCTTACACATAACAGAGGTCTATTTATGATGATGCTATTGGCTTTATCTTTAAACAGTATGCATCAACATCTTTGTAATAAAAACAAATGCCTATGAAAATCCTAATATCTAACAAATTCTATTATAACCGTGGTGGAGATTGTGTAGCTTCTATTGCCTTAGAAAAATTATTACAACAAAAAGGGCATGATGTTGCATTTTTTAGTATGCAACATCCTTTAAATTTCCACTCTGAATGGGAATCTTTTTTCCCTTCAAACATAGATTTTCAATCAAACAGCTGGGGGAAAAAAATAGAGGCAATAAAAAGATTATATTTTTCAGAAGAAGTTAAAAGTCAATTTTTAAAAATCATTAATACTTTTAAGCCTGACATTGTGCATTTAAACAATATACACTCCCAGATTTCTCCTTTAATCGGCGAATTGGCTCATCAAAAAGGGATAAAAGTAATATGGACATTACATGACTATAAACTTATATGCCCATGTTATACGTGTTTAAATAAGAATAATGTTTGTAATTTATGTATTTCATCACAAAATCCATTCCATGTTATAGAGAATAAATGCATGAAAGGTAGTTTTCTAGCTAGTGTTTTAGCATATATAGAAGCTCTAATTTGGAATAAAAAAAGATTAATTCAAAATACAGATATTTTCATATCACCTAGTTCTTTTCTAGCAAAAAGAATGATTGATGGGGGATTTCCATCAGACAAACTTAGAATTCTTAGAAATTTTACAAATCGAGAATATCCTCAACAAATCAATACAATAAAAAAAGATTATTTTTGTTATGTAGGAAGACTTTCTCAAGAAAAAGGGCTAAAAACATTGTTAAATGCGACCAAACAATTACCATATAAGCTAATTATTATTGGCACAGGACCATTAGCCAACACCTTTTCAGAATCCAACTCTAAAATTAAATTTGTTGGTTTTAAAGAATGGAATGAAATTTCTACTATCCTACAAGAAAGCAGATTTATGGTAATCCCCTCTGAATGGTATGAAAATAATCCAATTTCAGTTATTGAGTCTCAATGTTTAGGAACACCTGTTTTAGGAGCTAATATTGGAGGAATACCAGAAGTTATAGAAGAATATAAAAATGGCTTATTATTTGAATCTGGTAATTCAGACGATTTAAAAGAAAAAATAGAATTAATGTATCATATGCCTTTCGATTATACAAAAATTAGTCAAGAGGCTCTCAAAAAATATTCTGCAGAAAATTATTATAGAGAACTCATTAAAATATATAATGAATAATATGTATATGAAATCAAAATCAATAGCATCCCCAACAGATATGTGTATCATTACAACATATAGATGCCCTATGCGTTGTAAAATGTGTGATATATGGCAGAATCCCACTGAAAAGAGTAGAGAGATTCAGCCTAAAGAACTTGAGATTTTGCCAAAAGTTAAATTCATAAATATAACAGGAGGAGAACCTTTTATTCGAGAAGATTTAGAGGAGATAGTGGAAGTCTTATTTACCAAAGCTCCAAGAGTTGTTATATCAACATCTGGATGGTTTGATGACAGAATCATCAAATTGGCTGAAAAATTTCCCAATATAGGAATTCGGATCAGCATAGAAGGACTATCTCAAAAAAATGATGAACTTCGAGGCAGAAATGGAGGATTTGACAAAGGTCTAAATACTCTACTACATTTAAAAGAAATGGGTATTAAAGATATTGGATTTGGAATTACCGTATCTAACAATAACTCCAAAGATATGCTAGCTCTTTATCACTTAGCAAAGCAACTAAAAATGGAATTTGCAACAGCAGCATTCCACAACTCTTATTACTTTCATAAATATGACAATAAAATAACAAATACAGAGGAAGTTATTTCTAATTTTGAGAAATTAATATCTTTACAATTGAAAGAGAATTCACCCAAAGCTTGGTTCAGAGCATTCTTTAATAATGGATTGATTAATTACATCGAAGGTAATAGACGTATGTTGCCCTGTGAAGCAGGCTTAGTTAATTTCTTTGTTGATCCCTACGGAGACGTTTATCCTTGTAATGGATTGGAAGAAAGCTATTGGAAAGAAAGTATGGGAAATATTCGTCAAGTAAAGTCATTCCAAGAAATATGGGAAAGCGAGCAGGCAGAAAAGGTTAGAAAACTAGTTAGAAAATGCCCTAAAAATTGTTGGATGGTTGGTACCGCTTCTCCTGTAATGAAAAAATATATTAAACATCCGCTTAAATGGGTTGTTAAAAACAAAATAAACAGTTTCCTTAACAAGCCATTATGCTTGGAGAGAAAATGGTATGATGTAGGTCAAGACCCCGAACAAGGGAGTTTGCAAAAATAATTATTTAGTCGTATGAAAATTGTCGTTGTCGGATTAAGAGGTTTTCCTAATATCCAAGGTGGTATAGAAACACACTGCGAAGAATTATATCCGCGTATTGTGCGGTTTGGAGAAGAAGTAATAGCTGTCAGAAGGACAGGATTTATAAAAGAAAATCCTGTCAGGACTTCCTATAAAGGAGTTAAATTCAAAGACATTAATTCTCCTTTTATTACAGGATTAGAAGCTGCAATCCATACACTAAAAGGAATCTGGTTTGCTAAAAGAATTCATGCCGACATTGTTCATATCCATGCAATCGGTCCATCTATTGCAATTCCTTTAGCAAAAGTTCTAGGTTTAAAGATTGTAATGACACATCACGGACCAGATTATGATCGTGAAAAATGGGGATTTTTTGCTCGATTTATCTTAAAATTAGGAGAACGATTCGCGGCTTGGTGGGCAGATGAGATAATTTCTATTTCTACAGTCATCTCTGATATTTTAAAAAAGAAATATCATCGAACAAAAAATGTTCATCTAATTTATAATGGAGTAACTACATTCCCAGTAACGAATTCAACAGAATATCTCAACCATTTAGGAATTGAATCCAACAAATACATTCTAGCTGTTGGACGTTTTGTTCCAGAAAAGCGCTTTGACAGGTTAATTAAAGCCTATATAAAACTTAATCGCTCTGGATATAAATTAGTCATAGCCGGATCATCAGACTATGAATCATCCTATTGTTGTTCACTCAAAGATTTTGCTCTTGAAAATGAGGTAATCATGCCAGGTATTGTCAAAGGAGAAAAATTATATGAATTATATTCACATGCAGCCTTGTTTGTCCTACCTTCTTCTCATGAAGGACTACCTATAACACTACTTGAAGCCATGAGTTGTAAAAGAAAAGTTTTAGCAAGCGATATCCCAGCCAATAAAGCTGTAGGATTGCCTGACGAAAATTACTTCAAGACAAACGACTTAAATGATCTAATAGCTCATATGCAATCTTTATTAGATAGAGCTTCGAAAAGTCAGCAATATGACTTAACTAAATATAATTGGGATTGTATCGCCAAACAAATCAACAAAATATATCTAAAATATGATAAATCATGCAAACTATAAAGACATATACAAATCAATCTTATCAAGTAATTGATATAGTAAAATTTATTGCAGCCATATTCGTAATAATGATCCACACGAATCCAATTGGAGCTGTAGAAGGTAGCTTTTTATATTCATTAGAATATTCTATAATAAGAAACGCCGTTCCTTTTTTTTTTATAGCTAGCTCGTATTTCCTTGTTTTAAAAGGACTAGTTTGGGAGAGAATAACAAAATATGTAAGACGTATTTTTATCTTATATTTTTATTGGTTTATCCTAACTATTCCTTATACTATCATTTTACGAATAATACATTCGGATTTACCACTAAAAGAAAGTATACTTTACTTCTATAAGAGTCTGATATGGACAGGTTCTATGCAAGGTGCATGGTTTTTATTCGCATGCATGCAATCTACCATTTTATTATATTTCCTAGCTACAAAATGTAAACTCAAAAATTATCAGTTATTTTTCATTGGTTTAACATTTTATATTATTAGTGCTTTCGCTTCCTCTTATTGGGGGATTTCAGAAAAATATTACCCCATTAAATCCATTGTTTCATTTGTCAATGAAACAACATATCATCCTTCTTTTACCTTTTTCTCTGCTTTCATATTTTTTGTTATCGGAAAAATTATAGCTGAAAAAAAAGAATTAGCTAAAACCTCTATTCCATTCATGCTTTTCTTCCTTATTCTTGAAGTCGTTGAACTTTCAACGTTATATAACTACAACTCACCAAAATCAAATGATAACTTTTTCATGTTGATTCCATTTGCTTTTTTCTCTTTTCAAGCATATCTACAATACAATATCAATATCAAACAACAAATATGCAACTATATGAGAAAAAGTTCAATCATTTATTTTCTAGCCCAATTTCCCATAATAATGGCTTGTAGAAAAATATTAAACATCAATAGTGGCTTTATTGTTTTCTTAATTACCATATTAAGCACAAGTATTATGGCATATTTAGTAATAACATATTCAACAAAATATCCTATATTAAAAAAATTCTATTGATCCTGTCTATTAAATGAAAGATCATTTACTTCTAAACTTGAAGTCAAGAAACTTGCTGAAGCAGAACGCATACTTTCAAAGAAAGGAAGAGTTTTAGAATAATCAATCTCTGAAAATGTCACAATAGCATTCTTATCAACCATCCTATCCATCAGCGTAAGTTGATTAAGCAATGCCTCAGATCTTGCATCTACACGCGTATTCAGCTTCAACGTATAAAATGGTCTTTGAAAGATAATAGAAAAAGCTGTACCATGGAATGATGTAGTAACAACACAAGCTGCATATTTAAAATAACTCACAAAAGCCTCAGGTGATGCACATTGATAAGGTGATTGGTGCAACAAACTCAACACTGCTTTCAACTCCACTATTTCTCCGCCTATCTGTTGGGCAATATGACTTGCTATACGTAATGTATTAGGATCTTTTACTACTTGATATACAAGAACGTACGGTTTTTGAATTTTAAGCTTTAAAACCATTTTTTCCCAATAATCCCGATCTAATAAAAAAGTAGGATCAGCTACTACAGATATTGGCTTATCTGTAAGCGGAACTAATAATTTTTTCAAAGAAGATTCCCGAACGCTGATAGCATGAAACGCTTTTAATGCATTCTCTAAAAATTCATGCTCATAAGAAGTTAATGCTGTTTTTCCCATACTAGCTGCATAAGCAACACATTTTTTTCCTAAAGCCGCATGAAATTCTCCAAAATAAACCTTATCAAAGCCCTTTAACAAATGGGGATTCCAAATTTGATCGCTACCAAAAATAAACACATCATAATCATTATCGGATGAATCCAAACAAATTTGTTCTAACTGTAACCGAGTCTGGATAAAACGCTCAAAATTCATTGCCCGCTTTTTAGCAACAAGATATAACAAGGCTTTTGATAAAAAAGTTTTTAATGACAAACAATAACGAACATCAAACAGCTTGTAGTATGAGACTAATGCTTTAGGTCGATAATCAATGATCCGGACCTCATATCCTTTTGAACGAAGATATTCTTGCAAAGCATATGCTTGAAGAACAGCGCCGTAATTATGTGCGCAATGAAATGTTAATATTCCGATTTTCATTTGATGCAGTATTTAATAATACGTTTTACCTTACTCTTAAATTGAGATATTTTATGGCGGAATCCTTTATCTCCATACTTTTTCACAACAAAATCGAATCCTTTCCGCTGATAATCTTTCCAAAAAGAATCATACTTAGGAGAAAAGACTGATGGATGTTCCAAATTAGGCTGCATGCAATGAGCAAGATCAGTTTGTATTGCATGTATTTCTGGAAGAATATGTTTGAAAAGTTGATCTCCTTTAGGAGTATTAACAAAAACCAGAGAACAACCCAAATCATCATCATTAAAGCCTGGAACAGCTTTTTCCCATCCCCAAAAATCGGCAATTGTTATATCAGACGGACGTCTTGTATTCGTAAATTTACAAGAGGAACAAGAAGGACGTAAAATAAGGTGTTTATAAAATAAATCCGTAAAAGTACGAGTTATGATTTTCTTTCCTCCTTGAAAGACAAAAGACTCAAAGTGGGCTTTCCATCCTCTTTCCTTATCACGAAAGTTCACTTTCTCAATCAAACGATTCTCTTTTGTTTCCACATACTCCAAATAATCAGCCCAGACTTTTGGACTTGGGACTCCATGGCAAACGATGTCACACAAATACAAATTTTCCCATTCTTTTTTGCCAAGAAAAGAGTGAAGTCCTGACGTTTGACAAGGTGTTCCAGAAAATAAAACAGGGAAACCATCTGCTAAATCCTTTTTTACGGATCTAAATATATCAGTCAAATCACTCTGAACATATTTGGAACCTTTTAAATCTTTACAATCCTCCCGATTCGTTATTCTTTTATGTACGACCCGAAAATGATCGGCGAATCCAACGCCATAGACAATTCCTTTTCTTTCGAAAATAAAATCAGACAGTGCCGTAAACATGGCTCCACTTCGGCTTGTCTTTATTTCTTTATTATTTTTGTGGCGAACGGCATATACAAAAGGTTCTTGAAAATTGGAAGCCGTATCATAATGCTCTTGAAATGCACATACCTTTTCACATAAACCACATTCTACACATTTAGAAATATCAACAACAGGATATTTAAATCCCATTTCATCTACTTGCATGTGGATTGCTTCATGATTACAAATACTTGCACATGCTGTACATCCACAACATTCTCTTTTATCCTGAACTTGAATCATTAGAATTTACGTTTTAAATCAGAAACCTTCTCTTTAATAAAAACACGTTCAGCCTGTGAACAACCAACCCGATATACAACAAATAATGTATTAGTAAAAGCCACAATACATATTATTAGAAGTCGAATCAGTCCGGGATTTAAATAATAGAAAACAAGAAGTGGCAATACAACCGAACAAACAGAAACTACACCTACATTTCCAACCACGGCTTTCAAATAATACTTAGCAGATAACCCAATCATGTTTTGTAAAAAAAGAAGTCTGACAAATAAATTAATAATAGAAATAGCTATGGCAATAACCATCGTATACTCAGGAGCTAAGCCCATTTTCAAAGCAACGTAAGATAAAGGAAAATTCAATAATTGCAATCCTCCAACAACAATCTGATAATTTCGAATATTACCTGTCGCCAACATGGCTGTAATTAACGTCCCCGACAATGATTCACACATAGCTAAAATCAATATTAACCGCACAAAAAGAACCGTATGTTCAGGAACAATCGTCAGCCATAAAGACAAGATAGTTTCAGTCTCTATTAAAATCGGAACAGACAACAACAACAACATATAGAAAGATAAACGCGTGCCTTGTTGTACCAAAGTTTTCATGTATTGGAAATCTTTAGCAGCATATGATTTAGTTATTTGCGGATTCAACGCTGTCATAAAATTAGTAATAAATGAATTCACAGCAGTATTTACCTGAACGGAAATTGCTCTTGCCGCATTTACTGCCGGACCACAAAACAGATTAATAACAATATTCACACCTTGATCTTTAAGGACAGCAGAAGATACACCAATAGTATTCCAACCGGCAAATTTAATCATACTACTCAACAAAGTCTTATCATAAATACATACATACTTACATTCAGGGATATTTCTTTTGCAGTAAAGACCATAGATAAACCGGATCAGAAGAGAAACACCCAAAAGAAAACAAGCATATGCTTTTAATTTATCAAATGGAGCAACCATCAATAAGTAAACAACCACTAATTTCAGAGAGACTTCCAAAATACTAATGTATGCGAATACTTTCATTCGCTCATAAGCAATGATTGATGCATTGTAAGGAATACTTATCAGATTGATGATAAAAGTAAAAATAGAACACTGAAGCACCCAGTTGGCAGCATCTAACCGTTCTTCTGAAATTGTCATCTGGGTGTTTAAAAACCACACGCCTATTACTTCAGACAAGACAAATATGATTAAAGAAATTATCAGTTGTATATTAATAGATGTAGAAAATATTTTTTGTAATTGAGCCTTATCTCCTTTACCCAATTCAAATGTCAAAAAACGGCTAATAGATGAAGATAGAGAACCAGATATTAAAGAAAACATGGTAACAACGCCTCCGATCACATTGTATAATCCAAAATCATCAACACCTAAAACTTTAAGTACAATACGAGAGGTATATAATGATACAACCATCATGAAGAGCATCCTCACGTAAAGCAACATCGTATTTTTAGCGATTCTTTTTTTCCCCTCTGTTATTTCTTGTTGCATGCAATCTCCTATCTCTGAAAAATCGGATAAAGATACAATAAATACTCCTTTTATATTACAAAATAAACCTATAACTTTGTTCGAAAATAATTTGAATATGGCTAAGATATCTGTTATTATTCCTATCTACAATGCTGAAGTTTATTTAGAAAATTGTTTAGAAAGCATAAAGAATCAATCTTTTACAGATTACGAAGTTTTATTAATCGATGATGGTAGTACGGATAATTCAGGGAAAATATGTGATGTTTTTGCAACAAAAGATTTTCGTTTTCAAGTGATCCATAAATCCAATGGAGGAGTAAGTTCTGCCCGAAACATCGGAATTGAACAAGCGAAAGGCGAATGGATTTGTTTTATGGACTCTGACGATACTGTCGAAAAAGATTACTTGCAACATCTTTATCAAGGAGCCAATCAACAAAATGACATATTAGTTGTTCAAGGTTTTAAAACTATTTTGCCTCAAAAACAATCTCGTGTCCGAACGTTTGGAACACACTTGTATACTGCATCTGATATTTATCAACTATTTCAGGATTTAAATATCAATAGAAGTGGGTATCCATTTGCTAAATTATATAATTCACTAATTATTCAACAAAACCAAATACGTTTTATAGAACAAATACATTATGCAGAAGATGTCATGTTTATGCTTACTTATATGTGTCACATTAATGCCATACAAACATTAGATGGTTACAACTACAATTATTACATCCGAAACAATTCCAATTCTTTATCACACAGAATATTCTCTTTCGAATCTGAATATACCTGTTACGAAACATATATAGATAGGATAAATAAATTAAAAAACAAATTCAATATACCCGAAGAATCATTAGTAAAAGTCTATAATGTCATTTCAGAATATTTAGTGCGCCGATCTATCGGATCAATGTATCAAAGTCAAACATATAAACCTAAATATGAAAGAATCAGAATCCTAAAAAGCCTAACAAAACAACAAATTGATTTTTTGAATTCATATTACAAAGAATGTAGCTGGTTTCATAAAGTAACCGTATTTTTATTATCCAATCATTATTACTATTTTTGCGATCGTTTTAACAGTCTAATAGCATTAGGTAGAAAACTCTTTAAAAGAAACGAGTAATGGCTTTAAAAAAAATCAATATTCAAGAATGTCACCGAGAATTAATCAAAATAGCAACAATCTTTGATCAGCTCTGTAAAAGTCATAATATTCCCTATTACATGTTAGGAGGAACCATGCTTGGAGCGATCCGCCATAAAGGATTCATACCTTGGGATGATGATATGGATTTTGGAATTCCGCGACCTTATTATAAAAGATTTGTACAAGTCGCAAAAGAAAATCTTCCAAACAAATATGGAATCATAACGAACGAAAACTCACATGCTTTAAAAAAAAGTTTCATTAAAATCCAATTAAAAGGGAGTAAAGTTATTGAGAAGATTTACGAAGAGCAGAATACAGATTTTTACAATGGCATTGCTATCGATATATTTCCACTAGATGGAGCTGATATAAATTCCTTCATAGGAAAATGTAATACAAAAATTGCATTTATCCTGATACGAATTCAAGAAGGACGATTTTGTAGCCTATCTATTCGGAAAGGCCTCAAAAAGGTTATAGCCTTTATAATTAAGAAACTTCCAATAAATGATCATAAATTAGCATTACTCATAGAAAAATATATTCAAAAAATAGACTATAGAACAGCCAATCATATTGCAAATTTCTATGGGCATTGGAAAGAAAAAGAAATTGTACCAAAAGATATATTTGGAACTCCTATACTTTATTCTTTTGAGAATATTTCACTTTATGGCGTATCTAAATCTGACAAATATTTAAAATCACTATATAACAATTATATGCAAATGCCTCCATTAGAAAAACAAATAACCCACACAAATGAAATTTATATTGAAGAATCTCAAAACTCCTTATAAAAGGCATTATCTGCAAATGACAACAATTCCTTATCCCCTCTACTATCACCAAATGCTATTAATTTATAACTTGATCTATCTCTTAATAGCATTTGGAGTCGTAATACTTTTTCTTTTCCATAACAATTATTTGATTTGAATTTTCCAGTTAATATGCCTTTTTCATTCACTTCTATTTGAGTTGCTAAAACTTTATCAATCCCCAAATAACTAGAAAAAGGGAGAATCCAATTCTCTATACTAGCACTTACTATTATTAACAAGCAGCCTTCTTCTTTATATTTTTGAATAGCTTCACAAGCTCTTTTTCTTAAAATAGTTTCTCGCTTATATGAAAAGTAAGATCTACAAATTTCATCAAAATAGTTAATACTCATTCCTCTGAAATAATAGGAAAAAATTTTCTGCTTTAATTTCCAATTACTATACAAGCCCAATTTAAAAGCAATTAATAATGGGGAATATAAGAAAAATCCCCAACAAAAAGACCAAATACCTTTTGAATATATTATAAAGTCAATAAATGTATCATTATTTGTTATAGTTCCATCAAAATCAAATGCAACAACAATCTTTTTCTTCATAGATACAAAATAATAAAAAACGACACAAACCAACCAAACACACACGCTTGAATAAAACGATCATACAATAATATATCCGTTGGACTTCCACTTTTATCGTCAACAAGCGTCAGTTGAAGATATCGAATTAGGCCTAACAAGACAAAAATAGAAGTTGCATAAGTAGATGTTGAAAATTAGTTTATATCCGAAGAATTGC
>ULTX01019092.1_pt1 | contig 13388 bp, 14 predicted proteins | sample 1958041 | NCBI WGS metagenome assembly ULTX01 (sample SAMEA4835747, study PRJEB28245) | human gut metagenome | biome: gut microbiome; material: fecal sample | place: Denmark | collected 2008
AAGGCACCTGTATCTGCATATACACCGAGTGCACCAATGCCGAGTCGCCCCTCTGCCCCATCTGCGGGTAGAAGCTCGCCTCGTCCGCCGATTCGCGGTAGAACCAAGTGGCAATGTAGTTCATATAGTTAATAGTTAAAAATGAATAGTTAATAACGGCAGATGCCATTGCTTACCGTTATTAACTATTAATTATTCATTGTTCATTATCGAAATCCGTGTAATCTGTGGTGAGTTCAGAAATCAAGCTTCGGGGTCTTCTTCCTCCTCTTCAGGACGTGTGAAAGCGTCTTGCTTGTAGCGCAGGATAACGGAGTTCTGCAAGTCGATGAACGCGGCGTAAGCGTCCTCACCTTCTATCAACACGAAGGCATTCACCACCTGCACTAACTGGCGGTACGCCTCGTCGACGGCGGTACGGGCTGTCTTCATCGCACCTACGGTACGGGCGGCATACTCGTTGTCGCGCTCCTCGATGAGGGTGTTCACACGTTCGTTCGCCTCGGCAAGCTGGGTGACCACGTCGGTAAATCCGAGCGTGGCGACTTGCGCAGCATATTTGCCCGTCAGGTCGTTGCAAAGGTTGGTAAGCAATCCCGTCTCCTTGTCAAGCTGCATCTGCGGGTCAATGCCGTAATCCTTGATGTGCTGTGCCAGCACTTTGGCAGCCTCGGCAATGTTTGCCACGGGGAATCCCGTCATTCCCTTTACTGCCTTGCGGTAGCTGCGGTAGAGCGAGTCGCGGAGCTTGTCGGCGGCGGCGATGTCGTCGGTGATAAGGCTTTTCTGCGAGATTTTCAACGCCTCGTCCTCGGCAGCAACGTCGGTTTCGTAGACAGTGACGAATTTGGCGCATTTTTCGGCGAGAGCGGTTTCTGCCTTGACACGTGCCAGTGTGTTGGTGTGGAACGTGAAGTGCGCTCCGTTATTCAGGCGGTCCAGCCTGATGGTGTCAATTTGTTTCATATCCGTGAAGGTTTAATTTATTTGTGCCGAAGATACGATATTTTTTCTTTCCGTGCAAGTGCTGCGGAGGCTTCGTCGGTCGGCAAAGCGTTGCCCGCACGTGCTGCGGAGCTTTCGGCGCCGCCATTTCGTTGCCAGCAAGTGCTGTGAAGGCTTCGGCAGCCGACAAAGCGTTGCCCGCACATGCTGCGAAGCTTTCGGCACCGCCATTTCGTTGCCCGCACGCGCTGCAGAGGTTTCGGCAAGTTCCGCCAGCTTCTTTTTACCTGAATCAATGTAGATTTTTAGCGGCTTTATATGAGGTTTTTAATGTTTTTATCTTAACTTTGTTCCAACCCTACAAACAATACGGAATAATCGAAACTAAAGAACAAACACAAATAATACTTTGCTTATGAAAAAGATTTTATCACTTGCAGTGCTGCTGGTTTTCTCGCTCGCTATGTATGCGCAGAAAGATGTAACTAAGTTCCTCGGAATCCCCGTTGACGGGACAAAATCAGAAATGATAAAGAAACTGAAAGAGAAAGGGTTTACAGAATGTTCGTATGACAAGGATGTATTGGAAGGCGAATTTAATGGGACGGATGTTCAAATATTTATTGTAACAAATAATAATAAAGTATGGCGGATTGCTATTGCTGATGCTTACCCAAGAGATGAAGCGAATATTCGAATAAGGTTCAATAAACTTTGCAGTCAATTTGAACGTAATAAAAAATATTTTGAAGCGAATGCAGATAGTTCTGATTATACAGATTATACAATACCTGATGATGAAGATATATCTTATGAAATGAGAGTTAACAAAAAACGTTATGAAGCTCTTTATACTCAATTGCCGGATTCAGCATATGTCGCTCAACAATTATTATCAAGATATGACAAATCGCAATGGGATAGTATTCCCCCAAAATGGCAAGAGTCATTTTTTAAATTAGAAAAAGCTAAACATAAACTAATTGCTACCGTTACTAAGAGCGTTTGGTTTACCATTTCTGAACATCTTTCGGGAGGGTATTTTATTATGATGTATTATGACAATGAATATAACAGAGCTCAAGGAGAAGACCTATAATCGAGTTTTATAATTAAATTGCAGGGGCGGGGTCTGCCCGCCCGAATGCATCCACGGCGGATGTTTTCGGGCGAGCGGATCTCGCCCCTACGGTGTTTATAGCTGCTAAATGTCACGGCAAGTAATGCCGGATCCACCCGTTCACATCATAGGCGGCGCGGACGGGTTCGGGGACTTCGGCTATGGGGCTTTCGATGAAGGCACGGAGGCTGTCCGCGGGGTCTTTGCCGAGGATGAAGACGTTCTGCGGACGGTAGAAGTCGTAGGAGGCTATCTGCGGGTTGTTCGTCAGGAGCTTCTTGCCGTAGAAGAGGGCTTCGAGGGGGCGGCGGGTCAGCCCCGTCTGTCCTTGCTGGCAGATGTCGATGACGCAGCGGGTGCGGGAGAGGCGGTCGAGGTACTGGGGATAGGTGAGCTTCTCTGCCGGGGTGCGGGGGATGACGAAATCGCACGTGAGGGCTTCGGCTTCGAGGCGGGTGCGGAGGTCGTGGAGGAGGGCGGCTCGGTCTTTGGGCAGTCCGCAGAAGAAGCAGTCGGACGTGATGCCGCCGGGCTGGCGGTCGGGATAGCGGAAGTATTGGCCTGTGCACGCCATTCCGTAGCGTTCCGCCTCACAAGGATCGAAGCTGGTCAACCGGTATCCTAGGGCACGAATGGCTTGTAACTCTTCGGCAGGATGGCGGAAAGTAGTGCTCACGGGATTGCAATAATAGATGTAGCAGGGCACACCTTGAGGCAAATAGGGACGGATGGCACGGAGCACCCGCACGTTACACGCCTCGTATATCAGGATGGCATCGCCCGGACGAGCCTGAACGAGGCAGTCGAAATATGCTTTCGGAAACCAATAATACAAGATTCGTCTGGGCAGGGCGACACGTCCCGCCAGCAGGCTCCGGGTGATTCCCTTTATGCGTCCGGCGGGATAACGCAGGAAGTCGGGCAGGGTCACGATGCGTTGCCGGAGTTCGGGCTTCAAGCCTTCGAAGATTTCAAGCGGGGGGCTGACTACGTAGAGGGTGCTCATCGGGTGTTTTGAAACGCAGATTAACGCGGATTTTCGCAGATTGTTTTTACTATTTAATAATGTGTATAGGATTATCTGTTTCTACACCGTTCAAACGTACGGTAGTTTCGGATTCCGGTTCTTGGTTTTCCCACCAAAACTTGTGGCTGAACGTGATGGTGTCTTTCGGCGTGCCATCGTTCCAGTCAAGGATGATGTTTTCGTTTTCATAGTCTCTGTCTCCAAAAAACTCGCCGATACCCAAGAGGTAACGTCCGTCTTTTGTCTGAAAGGTTTGTAGCCCGTAGAATCTCGGAAGATAGTCTCGTGACAATACTTCACAGACGAGCGAATCTTTCTCGTAGGTCTTGTCCCGGAAAATCATTTTGATACCTTGGTTGGCAATGGAGTTTTCCGTTTCGGGATTCAGCAGGTCGTTGCCTTCGGCATCGGTCACTTCGATACTGATGCCAAACGGATAGATGTCCCAAATCACGTCAGGGGCTGGTCCGTCTAAGTTCTCGTCATCGTTACAGCTTGTGAAGCAGCAAAGGCTAAGGAGCATCGCTCCTAACAATAAGAATCTTGTTTTCATAATGATTTTGTATTTTAGATTGTTTTTATGCCATTTTCCCTGTCGCCAGTTCGTGTTCAAGGTATTCGTACACGTATGCGGTGCTTTGCGAAAACAGCCCCGTGCGGAGGTTTGTCAGCTTGGCGTAGGTGTCCGAAGTGTAAAGGGTGCGAAGGGCTTCTTTCAAATCCATTCCGTGCTCTTCCATCAAGAGGAGCACGATTTCCTTGGATATCTCTTCTATCATAAATGTTTCTTTGGTCATAGCGTTTCGAGTTTTTTCAGATAACGGATTGCTTTTTCAGTACCGAAAAAGTATTGGATAGTAATTCCTTTCATATACTTCAGTTCTTCGACGAACATGTCCATATCTATCAGCCCTGAGGTGAACCGTCGTATTTGGAAGCCGACCGCATCGTCCGCTATCGGCCCGATGACAATGTCATAATTATGTGCCGGGATGCGCGTGCGGTTACGACGGTTCATCAAGATGAATTCCGCCCATTCCTTACTGTAATTTTGGAAACGGAGTACAGATAAACCTGTGTCGCACAAGCTATTTTCATCAAACTCGTAAACATTCAATGTAGGACTTCCACTTCCGATTTGTTCTGTTTTCCGTTCAGCCAGTTCACGCGCTTGCTCTTTATCTGCCGAAAGATAAAATCCGCATCCGAAATCTTTACCTGTTTTCGATTGTGAAAGGTCTATATGAATGATATCAATATTAGAACCGTGATAAAGTATCATATCAAGGCGCCTCCTTTCCGATGACAATAAGCAGTAAGGTCTTCTATGACATCTTCGAATGAAAAGGTATGTTCGACATTGTAGAAGCGGTTCACAAAGTCGATGCCTTTAAATCTGTCTAAATAGCGGTAGGCTTGCGATGGGGTAAGCGAATGGGCAGCAGCAAATTCGCTTATTACGGCAATGATATAAGCTACCTTGTCTTTAATATCAGGTTCTATTTTCATATCTGTTTAGTATTTAGATATTATTTCCGCAAATGTAGCAAAGTTCCATTACTTTGCAAACGATTTACGGGCGTTTCTTCTTGAAGAAGTAATCGAGGCACTCTTGCAAGATTTCGGCGTGGGCGAGCTTCATTATGAGGAAATAGCACGCGGCGGCTGTGATGATTTTCGTAAGGAAAGTGACGAGGAGCGGGCCTCCTGTCCATTCCGATACAACCCATCCGGAGGCACAAGCTATGAGAGCGGTAAGGAGGAAGGGAGCTATGTCGAGCAGGAGCATCCGCAGGCTGAGGCGGATGAAGCGGCGGGCGAAGCGTTGCCATACGAAAAGCCATAGGATGTTGATGCATACGCCAGTAATGACCATGGTATGGATGCTGCCTCCGAAGCGGACAATCGTCAATACGGTTGCCAACTGGAGCACGACCTGGGCGATAATGTTCCACATATAAATGTTCGATTTCCCCTGGCTGATAATCAGGTTCGAAAACAAGGTGTTGAGAGGGATGAATGCACCTCCAATACAGAGCAATTGCATCAAAGGGATGCTGCCCGTCCATTTCCCGCCTACGGTAATCAGGATTAGTTCGTGCGTCACGATGCTCAGCCCGAACATCGCAGGGAAGGCAAGAAAGGCGCAAAAGCGGAGAATCTTGCGGAACACGCGCAGGGAGCGTTCGCGGTCATCGTTGATGCTTGCCAATATGGGCTGTGCCACGCTGCCCATCATTCCCGTAATGAACTGATGCCCCGTGCCGTTCCATTTGTTCGCCTGATTGTAGTTGCCCACGGCTTGCGGGTTGAAATACTTTCCCAATATCACCGAAAGCAGGTTGTTGTTCAGTTGGTTAGCGATGTTCGTTATCAGGAGTTTGCTACTGAAGGCAAAAAGCGGCTTCAGCGGACGGAAGTCGATGCGGAACGTAGGCCGCCAAGGCGAGAAATACCACGTGCAGAGCGTTACCGTAATCAGGTAGGTAAGGCTTTGTGTGGCGATGCCCCAATAAGAAAAACCGCAAAAGGCGAGCGTGATGCCCAAGCAGCCCGAAACCACGTGGGCAATGATACCCGAAAGGGCTTGCTGGCGCACCTTCAGGTTGCGGAAAAGATAAGCTCCCTGTGCCGTGCCGAGGCTGGCAATGGGAATGGCAAGAAAGCAATAGCGTGCCAATGGGGTGAGTTCGGGCTCTTGATAGAACCGGGCGATGAGCGGAGCGCAACAGAAAAGGAGCAGATAGGCGCACGTGCCGATAAGCAGGCTGCACCAGAATACGGCATTGTAGTCTTCGTGCCGGATGTTCCTCACGTTCACCAATGCCGCCCGGAATCCGCTTTCTTGTAACGAGTTTCCGATAAGGGTAAAGATAGTGAGCATCCCCACCATTCCATATTCATCGGGCGAAAGGATGCGTCCCAAGATAATCCCGAACAAGAGTACAAGCACCTGCTGGGCACCGTTGTTAATGGCTCCCCAAAAGAGTCCTTTGGCTGTCTTTTCTTTTAATGAAGGTTCGGGCATATTGTAGATGGATTTTTCACCACAGATTACACAGATTTAAATAATTAATAATGAATAATTAATAGTTAATAACGACAGACGAAAACACTTGCCGTTATTCATTGTTCACTTTTAATTATTAATTATTTAAATCTGTGTAATCTGTGGTGAGAAAACAAGCTTTACTTCACTTCGCTTCCCGGCTTCACTTCACGCAATACCGAGGTGACCGCCAGTGAGCCGTCGAAGTTTTCGGCACTTAATATCATACCTTCGCTTACCAAACCGTTCTTGAACTGGCGCGGGGCAAGATTAGCGATGAACAGTACCTGCTTGCCTACCAATTCTTCGGGTTTGTAATGCTGGGCGATGCCACTTACAATGGTACGGTTTTCCAGTCCGTCGGCAATCTTGAACTTCAGGAGCTTCTTCATCTTGGGCACGGTTTCGCATTCCAATACCGTACCTACACGGATATCGAGCTTGTCGAAGTCTTCGATAGATACCGTCGGCTTCACGGGATTCGCTTTGTAAGCGGCTGCTTCGTTCGCCTTCTTGGTGGCGAGCAGCTTGTCTACTTGTGCCTGAATGGTCTCGTCGTCTATCTTTTCGAACAGGAGTTCCGCCTTATTCAATTGATGTCCGGCTTCTAACAGGTCGGTACGTCCTAATTGTTCCCAGCTGAAGCTTTCCATATTCAGCATCTTGCGGAGCTTTTCGGAACTGAAAGGCAAGAACGGCTCGAAGGCGATAGAGAGGTTTGCCACCAATTGAAGGGCGATGTGCAGAATGGTAGCCACACGGTCCATATCGGTCTTTGCTAACTTCCACGGTTCGGTATCTGCCAAGTATTTGTTGCCGATGCGGGCAAGATTCATCGCCTCCTTCTGTGCGTCGCGGAACTTGAATACATCGAGCAGCTTCTCTACCTGTGCCTTTACATCGGCAAATTCTTGGAGGGTCGCCTTATCGTAATCGTTCAGTTCGCCGCAAACGGGTACTTTGCCTTCAAAATACTTGTGTGTCAAAACAAGGGCACGGTTGACGAAGTTGCCGTACACGGCTACCAATTCATTGTTGTTGCGTGCCTGGAAGTCTTTCCACGTAAAGTCGTTGTCTTTCGTTTCGGGAGCGTTGGCGGTCAACACGTAGCGCAACACGTCTTGCTTGCCGGGGAAATCTTGCAGGTATTCGTGCAACCATACAGCCCAGTTGCGCGAAGTGGAGATTTTGTCTCCTTCCAAGTTCAAGAACTCATTGGCGGGCACGTTGTCGGGCAGGATGTAGCTGCCTTCCGCCTTCAGCATAGCGGGGAACACGATGCAGTGGAACACGATGTTGTCTTTCCCGATGAAGTGGATAAGGCGTGTTTCAGGGTCTTTCCACCATTTTTCCCACGAGTCGGGAAGCAATTCCTTGGTGTTCGAGATATAACCGATAGGCGCGTCAAACCATACGTAGAGCACTTTACCTTCGGCTCCTTCTACGGGTACAGGAATACCCCAGTCAAGGTCACGGCTCACGGCACGGGGCTGAAGTCCCATATCGAGCCACGACTTGCATTGTCCGTACACGTTGGGACGCCATTCCTTGTGGTCCTCCAATATCCATTGGCGCAGCCACGCTTCGTGCTTATCGAGGGGCAAATACCAGTGCTTGGTTTCTTTCATCACGGGTTCACTTCCGCTGATGGCACTCTTCGGATTGATAAGTTCCGTAGGCGAAAGAGTGGAGCCGCACTTCTCGCACTGGTCGCCGTAAGCTCCCTGGGCGTGGCAACGCGGACATTCGCCCGTAATGTAACGGTCGGCAAGGAAAGTCTTCGCTTCTTCATCGTAATATTGCATCGAAGTCTTTTCGATGAACTCGCCTTTATCGTAAAGGGTGCGGAAGAAATCGGAAGCCGTTTTATGATGTACTTCCGATGAAGTGCGTCCGTACACATCAAACGAGATGCCGAATTCTTTGAACGAATCGCGAATCAGCGTATGATAGCGGTCCACGATGTCTTGAGGCGTGCAGCCTTCTTTCTTAGCACGGATGGTGATAGGCACACCGTGCTCGTCCGAGCCTCCGATGAATAACACATCTTCTTTTTTCAGGCGCAGGTAGCGCACGTAGATGTCAGCGGGCACATATACGCCTGCCAAGTGTCCGATGTGGACAGGGCCGTTGGCGTAAGGCAGTGCCGAGGTGACGGTAGTCCGTTTGAATTTCTTTTCCATATAGCGTATGTTTTTAAATTCGGTAAGAATGGTGCAAAGATACAGATTTAAATGAAGAACGAAAAATGAAGAATGAAGAATCTTGCGGTTGCGCTTTTTCTTTCTTTTTCATAAATTTGCAGAAACCAAACATTTATGCCTATGAAACCGATGGTATGTTTATTATTGCTTGCTTTAGCGACTTGCCAAATGCAAAAGAAACCGGACCAAACATTTACGGTGCAAACAGATACAGTACAAAGAGAACGGAAAGAGCCGATAACCATCGAAAATCTGCCCGGCATCGATGCGCCTGTCATTTTAGATGAAGATACGGTTTATACGGATGTCGATACGCCGCCCGTGTTCTCGGCTGGAGATTTGGAAGATTATTTGCAAGAAGCCGTAAAGGACATTCACATTGGCGAAGCTATCCCGGTAGTCATGTTCGTTGTAAGCAAGGCGGGGTATCCTTGCCACGTTGCCATCCGAAGGTCGGCAAACGTTTTTATTTCCGATATTCAAACCGCTCAGAAAATAGACTCTATTGCCTGCAAGCTTGTCCAGGACTTACCCCGCTTTACTCCCGCAAGCCTTGACGGAGAATTGGTTAACCATCGGATGGTGGTAGCGGTCAGATTTAAATGATAAAGCATAACTGATAATTGGGTACCTCTAAAAACGAAGCAGGGTCCATCAGCCAACGAAGCCTGCTTCGTAAGCTGATGAACCCTGCTTCGATGGCTGATGAAGCCGTATGCATTTTTGGCAGCAATAAAATGTCAACTTGGCAGAGAATAAATAACACTCATCTACGCTTCCGCACACGAAGTACAATCAACACAACGGTTCCAACGAGCAGAATGCCCAATGCACAATAAGCAATGGTCTCGGTTATGGTAACCGATTGGGGTTCGAAGAGTAAGCGGACTGTATGCTTTCCGGCAGGAACGTTTATTGCACGAAGTACATAATCAGCCCGTCCGACAGGGACTTCTTCATCATCCACAAACGCTTGCCATTCGGGATAATAAATTTCGGAGAAAACCACGGTGCCTCCAGCCTGTGAGGTGACTTCGTAAATCAATTCATTCGGCTCATAATGCTTGAATGTGATGCTCCGTGTCGAATCGGAAACCGACGCTTGTGAAGGAGCTTTCACTTGCTCGGCAAATTGAAGGTTTACCACAGCAGTCTTGCGTAAGTCAACTACCGCAAGGCTATCCAACTCTTCATTGGCATTGCCTACGTAGCGCACGTCATCGACAAACCATGCATTCCCCATCGCGTAGGGATTCTGTACGGGCATCGTGCCTCCGCCTTGCAAGGGGAAGATGAAATATTTCGCGTTCAGCATATTCAGAATGCGGATATGGTCGGGATTGAACTTCGACATATCTCCTCCCGCTTCAGGAAGTTCGGAGAAGAGATTGTTCATCTCAAACTGGATATACGTCTCGATAAGTTCCTGATACCGGCGGAGTTTGGCTGCATGATATCCTCCGATGCTCTTGTGCCAGTAGGAGGTCTCGTTCTCGTTGAATGTATTAGTCGAGAGGTTCAATACACGGTAGTAAGTAGTATCTTTCAAAATTGCCTTATCGGTCTCCGAAGGCTGGGCAAAGGGTTTCATCTCCGTGCCTTTCGCCACGAATTGCGCATCGTAGAGATAACGCTTGTTCACCGTCCACATATCAAGCAGACAGAGAATAGCCAACGAAACGATGAGTGCGGTAGATTTCAGTTTCCCGCGTACATACATTAACAGCAACGCCACACCCACCAGAATGACACAAAAACTACGCCAGGCATCGGCGGTAAAGATGCTGACACGCATTTCCTCCAGATTCATCAGGATAGGTGCCAAATGTTCGGCGGGAAGCGCATTCTGCAGAGCGTTCATTTCCATTGTCGATACATACGAAGGGAAGAACATGCGGGGAGCCAAGGCGAACAGGAGCGATAAGCCTCCCGTCAGCCCAAGGCTGATGAAGAATGCTTTCGCTTTCTCGCGCAACAATTCGGGACGCTCCACTATCTGTTTCAGTGCCAGCATCGCCAGCAAAGGTATGGTGAACTCGGCTATGACGAGGATAGACGAAACGGCACGGAACTTGTTGTACATCGGTACGTAGTCGATAAAGAAGTCGGTCAATCCCATAAAATTCTTTCCCCACGATAGAAGGATGGAGAATAATGTTCCGCCTAATAATGCCCATTTCATCGGACCTTTCACGATGAAGCAGCCTAATACGAAAAGAAACATCACGAAAGCGCCTACGTAGACCGGTCCCGAAGTGCCCGGCTGTTCTCCCCAGTATTGTCCTAACTGGTTGTACAGGCTTGAATACATCGGATTTGCCTTACTCATTGCCCGTTCGTTTTGTGCCAAAGGAATGGATGCCCCGCCTTTTACATTAGGCACGAGCAATGAGAATGTTTCACCAATGCCGTAGCTCCATTGCGTAATGTAACTGCGTTCCAATCCGCTTCCGGTCTGGTCGGCAGACTGGGGTTTGACCAGCTCGCTCTTACCACGCATACTCTCCTTACTGTATTGGTACGTGTGATACAGGTTCGACAAGTTGATGCACACCGCTAATACGCCCGCTATTGCCAGCACGCCCGTTGCTTTCAAAAACTGAGGGAACGCCTTTTCTTTCCATGCCTTTACGCCGAACGCTATTGCCATAAAGAGCATCACAAAGAGGAAGTAATACGTCATTTGGAAGTGGTTCGACACAATCTGAAGCGCGGCGAAAAGTGCCGTAATGATTCCGCCAGCCCAATATTTTCCACGATAAGCCAATACCATACCTGCAATGGTAGGCGGGATGTATGCCAACGTAACGAATTTCCAAATATGCCCCGCCGCAATAATAATGAAGAAATACGATGAGAACGCCCATATAATTGCACCTAATGCTGCCATCCAAACTTTAAAGTTGAATGCGCGGAGCAGGATATAAAATCCCAACAGCATCACGAACACATACCACACATAGGTAGGCAGATATAAGTGATACAGGTCTTGTACCGTATTCAACGTACGGCTTGAATCATAACCCGGAGCCAACTGGTACGTAGGCATTCCACTGAACAATGAATTGGTCCAGCGGGTTACCTTTCCATGTTCCTGATGATATTCCTGGTGTTCACGTCCGGCACCGATACCCGCTACCGCATCGTGTTGTGCCAAGATACGCCCTTCGAACACCGCCGGATAGAAATAAGCGAACGAAAGGACTACAAAAAGTACAATCGCCGCCACATCCGGAAGAAGTTTCTTTAATCCATTCATAAAAAGCTGTTTATTGATTTACATTTCAGCGGACAAAGATAACACAATACTCCTTGAAAATGCTAACTTTGCAGCGTAAAATAAAATAATATGCTTCAATTATCGAACGCAGAGACGCAAAAGCACAGAGAATTATTTTTTAGAGGAGACAAAAGTTCGCAAAATGTCGCGTCTATTCTCTGTATCTTTTACTCTCTCCCAAATATAAATTTTGCGCTTTTGCGTCTCTGCGTTTAATTAATGCAAACACAAACATTTATGAAAATAGGAATCATTACCGCTATGTCTTCCGAACAGAAGCAATTAGCAAACCAACTGACAGACAAGACCGAACACCGTGAAGGACCTTTTGCTTATATCGAAGGAAAAGTAAAAAACAATACGCATATCCTGATGCAGTGCGGCATCGGAAAGGTGAATGCTGCTGCTGGAACGGTGGAACTCATCCGCAACTTCCAGCCCGACTGCATCATCAGTACCGGTGTGGCGGGAGGTATTGATAGTGAACTGAACGTGATGGATGTCGTTGTTAGCCGGAACATCGTTTACCACGATGTATGGTGCGGCGAAGGAAATGCTTACGGACAGATACAAGGCTTCCCCACTTTCTTCCAAGGAAACGATACCTTATATAATTGTGCCCTCTCACTTGATACCGAAACACCGATTCATGGCGGACTGATTTGTACGGGCGATAAATTCATTACCGACTGCGAGGAACTGAACGTCATTAAGCAGAACTTCCCCGAAGGACTTGCCGTTGATATGGAATCGGCTGCCATTGCCCAAGTATGCTATCTTTATCAAGTGCCTTTCATCAGCTTCCGCATCATCAGCGACACGCCGGGAGCAGAGAAACATTGGGAACAATACAAGAATTTTTGGGGCGAGATAGCCGACAACTCTTTCCGTGTGACCGAAACATTCTTGAAAGCATTACCGAACAAACTCTAAAACTTACAGATATGAAAAAAATACCCAGCTTTACCGTAGACCATATCCACCTGCTACGTGGCATTTACGTATCGCGTAAAGACGCGGTAGGAGACGAAATCGTTACGACTTTCGACATCCGTATGAAAGAACCGAACCGCGAGCCGTGCCTCAGCCCTTCGGCTATCCACACGATAGAACACTTGGCTGCCACTTTTCTGCGTAATCATCCTGTATGGGCAGACAAAATCATTTATTGGGGGCCGATGGGTTGCCTCACCGGAAACTATCTTGTAGTAAAAGGAGACCTGCAATCGGAAGACATCGTGGACCTGATGAAAGAAACCTTCCGTTTCATCTCCGGGTTTGAAGGCGATGTGCCCGGAGCCAGCCCCAAGGATTGCGGCAATTACCTGATGATGAATCTCCCGATGGCACGGTGGGAAGCCAAGAAATTTCTTGATGAAGTATTAGACAAGCTGACTAAAGAAAATTTAAATTATCCCCAATAACCAACTTTTACAACAATCTCAACGCTATTTTAAATTAAAAACAACACGGAGATGCCAAGAAAAGATAATCTTGCGTCTCCGTGTTGTTTTTAATCTTTTATATTTATTGTTCCCACAGCATTCTTGTTTACTTTTATAGACTTTTAACTTTCTACTTCTTGTAAAGCATACAATATCAGGCACTTATTTCGAACTTTTACGTCAGGTTTTGGACTACAAAACCGGCACATATTTGCGCCGCGTGAGTTCCGAGCCTCTTGAAGTCTATAACTAATTCACTATCTATCAACCACTTAACCATACCCACGTCAGTTTCCGGCGCGGTTACAAGACAAAAAG
>ULTX01070347.1_pt1 | contig 13382 bp, 14 predicted proteins | sample 1958041 | NCBI WGS metagenome assembly ULTX01 (sample SAMEA4835747, study PRJEB28245) | human gut metagenome | biome: gut microbiome; material: fecal sample | place: Denmark | collected 2008
GGAAGCGACCAGTGGGGCAACATCACCACCGGCACGGAACTCATCCGCAGGATGCTCGGCAAGACCGACGCGTTCGCGCTCACATGCCCTCTCATCCGCAAGGCCGACGGCACCAAGTTCGGAAAGACGGAGAAGGGCAACATCTGGCTCGACCCGGAGAAGACCTCACCTTATGAGTTCTACCAGTTCTGGCTGAACGTCAGCGACGAGGACGCCGAAAGGTACATCAGAATATTCACACTCCTGGACAAGGAGACCATTGAAGCCGCGATCGAGGAACACCGTCAGGATCCTGGCCGCAGATCGCTGCAGCAGCTTCTCGCCAAGGAGCTTACCACCTTGATCCACGGTGCCGGTGAATATGCCAACGCGGTCTCCGCGTCCAAGATGCTGTTCGGCAACTCCACCTCCGACGAGCTGAGGAAGCTGGACGAGAAGACGTTCCTCGCCGTGTTCAGCGGCGTGCCGACCTTTGACATCCAGAAATCAGACCTTCCTTGCGACATCCTTGATTTCCTCGCCGTCAAGACCCAAGTGTTCTCCTCGAAGGGAGAGGCCAGAAAGATGGTTCAGGGCAACGGCGTGAGCATCAACAAGGACAAGATCTCGGACATCGCCTACGAGGTCTCCGGGAAAGACATCGTGGACGGGAAGTACATCCTCGCCCAGAAAGGCAAGAAGAACTACTTCATAATCAATGTCCTCTAACATGGAGAAGCCAGCAAGCACAAGACAGCTCAAAGTCGCCAGGGAGATCCAGAAGGATCTGGCGGAGATCATACGCGGCAAGGGGATGGCCGTGTTCGGAGGAGCGATGGTGACAGTGAGTGAGGTCCGGGTAAGTCCCGACCTCTCACTTGCCAAGACCTACGTGAGCATATTCCCTTCCGACAAGTCGGAGGAGGTGATGAAGATCCTCAACGACAATGTCAAGGCTCTGCGCGGCGAGCTTGGCCACCAGGTGGCGAAGCAGCTCCGCATAGTCCCTGAGATTGTCTTCTACCTCGACACGACCCTGGACTACGCCGAACACATCGACGAGCTCCTGAAGAAATAGCCCGTCCTCGGGAATATTCACATTACGAGATCTTAATGCTCACTTACGAAGAATCACGCGCTCGATCCTTCGTGGGACGGAAGTCATTATCTCATAAGGAATTGTGTCCAGAACTTTGGCAAGTTCGGTGACATCGGGGTCATCGCCGAAAATTGTCACGGTGTCCCCCACCGAGGCTTCGACACCGGTCACGTCAAGCATGCACATGTCCATGCAGATGTTACCGATCGTAGGCACCCTGCGGCCATTCAAAGAGAAACTCATGCGGCCGCATCCAAGACGCCGGTCGATACCGTCGGCATAGCCCACAGGGATGGTGGCGACGCGGGTTCCCTCCGGTGCGATAATGCCATGCCGACCATAGCCTATGGCACCGTCACCAGACTTCAATTCCTTAATCTGCAATATTTTGACCTTCAGAGAGGCTACGGGCTTCAGGCGTACGTCCGGCAGGGCGCTGATGCCGTATATTCCCACACCGAGGCGGACCATGTCGTACTGGTAGCGCGGGAAGCGCTCGATGCCGGCGGAATTAAGAATATGCCACATCGGATGGTAGCCAAGAGCGCTGTCCAACTTTGACGCGTTGGTCTCGAACATCGAGATCTGCCCAAGCGTGAACTGATCCATCGACGGATCCTCGGCGACCGAGAGATGTGAATATATTGACTTTACCCTCACTTCCGGACACGCCTTCAGGCAATCCATCAGACCATCCAGTTCACTGGTCATGAAGCCGAGACGGTGCATGCCTGTGTCGAGTTTGATGTGGATCGGGAAATTCTCGATGCCACGGCTTTGGAGGACGGACACGAGGGCCTTCAAGGTGTAGAGGTTCGGAATGCCTGGCTCAAGACGATTGTCGATGATCTCGTCGAAATAGTCCGTGCCGGCCGTCAGCACCAGGATCGGAACGCTGATACCTGACTGCCTCAGTTCGATCCCCTCCACCGGGAGAGCCACCGCAAGGTAGTCGGCGCCTGCCGTCTGAAGCATGGACGCGAACTCCACCGCTCCGTGACCATAGGCGTTCGCCTTGACCAGAACCAACATCCTGGTCGTCCGCTTCAACTTGGAACGGAAGTACCTGTAGTTGCCCAGACAATTACTGAGATTCAGCTCCAGTCTTGAGAAATCTGTCACGCCGTTTGACATAATCAGCATCAAAATTCTGACAAAATTACTGATTTTCTGTCAAACTCTCCGTCAAAATCTTTACTTTTGCCTTTGGCCTGCTAGTTGATGATGTCCAGGCCGGGTGGGCAATCACCCGACAGACAGGATTATTACCTTGGACAATTGCCTGTCCCGCCAAAGTAGAATACGATTAAAATCTTTACAATGAGTACTGGTTCAATTTGGATCCTTATGATTGTGGTCATGTTTCTCAGCATGATCATTCAGAACATGCTTCAAAGCAGATTCGAGAAATACTCCCGCGTCCGGACCAACAGCGGCATGACCGGAGCGGAGATCGCCCGCAAGATGCTGGCCGACCACGGCATCACCGATGTCAAGGTCACCTGCATACCGGGCCGGCTGACAGACCACTATAATCCCCAGACGAAGACAGTCAACCTCAGCGAGTCCGTCTACAACGAGAGCAGCGTGGCAGCGGCAGCGGTCGCCGCGCATGAATGCGGACACGTTGTCCAGCACGAAAAGGGTTACCTGCCTCTGAAACTGCGCACAGCCCTTGTGCCCGTGGTAAGTTTCTCAAGCAACATCGTCCAATGGGTTCTGTTGGCCGGAGTCCTGATGGTCACCATGTTCCACAGCTATCCCGTGCTGATTGCCGGGATCGTGCTCTTCGCGCTGACAACATTGTTCAGTTTCGTCACACTGCCTGTCGAGATCAACGCCAGCCACAGGGCTGTGGCCTGGCTTGAGAATGCCGGGATCACGAACTATGAGACAAAGCCGATGGCGATTGATGCCCTCAAATGGGCAGCCTACACCTACGTGGTCGCGGCGGTAGGCTCCCTCGCCACCCTGCTCTACTACATTTCATTCCTCAACGACAGGCGCTAGGCACTAAGGCGTGGGGAAAAAACCCTAAGACAACCAGGACAACGGCTCCCGGCGGACCGGACGCTGGCAACAGATCAGAACAAGGTCGGATGTGAGTCGTCAAGCTGGGCAAGTATGCGCTCCATCGTAGCTTCTCTGAAGATCGAGGAGCGCTCTTTGATTCCAAAACGGTCACAATACTCCTTCAATGCCGCCATCTCCTTGTCGTTCAAATAAATAACCTGACGATGAACACGCCTGAGCGAAGCACGGCGGGTTGCGATGTATTCCGGATCCGGAACTGAGGATGTCTGCTTTTTCTTTGCCAAAGTCGTCTCGTTTGGAGAATTCTAAAAACAATGGCTGCAAAAATAAGCATTTTAAATGAAAAGAACGATTTAAAAGCCTGTTCTTTCAGCAAAAAATGATACCTTTGCATCAAGAAACTGCTTTGATTTGTTTGAAATGCTCTTTGAGGAGAAAAATCTTCATTTTAGACAAAATAACAAAAACAGCTTCCAAAACCGCATCATTACAATGGACATTTTGAGCAACAAAGTTCTGATTTTCTCCGCCCCGTCGGGATCCGGAAAGAGTACTATTGTAAATCACATTCTCGGAATCTATAAGGATGCGATGGAGTTTTCCATCTCCGCCACCTCAAGAGCCCCGCGAGGCACGGAGCAAGACGGCAAAGAGTACTACTTCGTCACGCCGGAAAGGTTCCGCGAGCTGATTGCCGATGACTCTTTCGTTGAATATGAGGAGGTCTATGAGGATCACTTCTATGGAACGTTGAAGTCGGAAGTCCAGAGGATCTGGGCGGCGGGCCACGTGATCATATTCGATGTGGATGTGAAGGGTGGAGTCAACCTCAAGAAATATTTCGGCGACAAGGCACTCTCCGTCTTCGTCCAGGCCCCGTCCGTGGAGGCGCTCAGGGAAAGGCTCGTCAAGAGGGGCACCGACTCTCCCGAGGCCATCGAAGAGCGCGTGGCGAAAGCGGCGGAAGAGATGACCTACGCCCCGAAATTCGACTATGTTCTTGTCAATGACAACCTCCAGACCGCTTTCGCGGAGTCCGAGAAGGTTGTCGAAGACTTTCTCGACGACGGAAAACTGAATTATTCAACAATAGTGTAGAGTAGTGAAGATAGCTGTCTACTCCGGGTCGTTCAACCCTTTGCACATCGGTCACCAGACCATCATGGAGTACCTGACAAGGGAAAAGGAATATGACTGGGTCTACCTCGTCGTGTCCCCGAAGAATCCCTTGAAGGACTCCATCAGCGCCGCTTCGGGAGAAAGCCGTTATGAAGCGGCGGTGGCCGCCGTGAAGCGCCATCCCGACCTACACGTGTGGGTGGACGACATCGAACTCAGGATGGATCCTCCACACTACACGATAAAGACACTGGACGCATTGAAACTGCGCGAGCCGGACAACGATTTCACGCTCGTCATCGGAGCAGACAACCTGCAGAGCATCAAGCGCTGGAGGGACTTCCCAAGGATTCTTTCCCAATATGGCGTGACAGTCTACCCGCGCAAAGGCTTCGACGTGGAGGCGATCAGGAGTCAGCTGATCGAGGAGTGCAAGAATCTGCCGACCCCCTACGTCCTTGACTCCGAGGAGATTGTCCCTGGCGGCATGGTGAGCCTTGAGGATGCCCTGCTGCGTTCCTACAACATCGAGGTCATCAACGCCCCGATCGTTGACATCTCCTCAACAGAGATCCGCGAAGGACTTCTCGCCGGAAAGGACATGTCCGCCTACCTGATGTAAGCCGGACCGCTTGGCAGCGACGGTCGCCAGGGTCGCCGGGCTTGTCGAAGCGCACGAGCCTGCCTGAGCGCCGCCCGGAACCGCAAAACGGCACATTAAAAACTTAAGTGAGTAAACTTAAGGCGAAAATATTTTGCAGTTTACGGCAAAAGGATTAAATTTGCAGTCCGTTTTGGAAAAATATAAAAATAAGTAGATATGAAAAGGACATTTCAACCATCCAGACGCAAGCGCGTGAACAAGCACGGATTCCGTGAGAGAATGGCTACCGCCAACGGTCGCCGCGTACTCGCTTCCCGTCGCCGCCACGGACGCAAAAAACTTACTGTATCATCTGAGGACAGGTGGTAATCAGTTTTGACTTCACACAAAGGGTGACTAAATAATCATTTAGCCACCCTTTGTCATAGTAAGCCTCAGGCAATAAGTTGGTAAAGACAAGGATTACATAATAGCAACCGATGGACATTGACGAGAAATACATGGCAGAGGCTCTGAAAGAGGCTCATCTGGCCTTGGAGGAGGACGAGATTCCCATCGGGGCGGTTATCGTCTGCAAGGGACGGATCATAGGCCGCGGACACAACATGACGGAAATGCTGCACGACCCTACCGCCCACGCAGAGATGATCGCCGTTACCGCCGCCACCGAAGCGGTCGGAGGGAAATATCTTGGCGACTGCACACTGTACGTGACAGTGGAGCCTTGTCCGATGTGCGCAGGAGCCTTGAACTGGGCTCAGATCGGACGCATTGTCTTCGGAACGCCGGATCCCAAAAGAGGCTATTCAATGTTCACGCCTTCCTTGCTTCATCCCAAGACCCAGGTAAGGTCAGGAGTATTGGCTGACGAATGCTCTGCCTTGATGATTGATTTCTTCCGGGAGAAAAGATAATGTTTGCAGATTTGCATGAAAATAGATAAATTTGCGGACGGAACTGAGGTATGGTGTAATGGTAGCACTACAGATTTTGGTTCTGCCAGTTCAGGTTCGAGTCCTGATATCTCAACATCACAACTGGTCACTTAGGATGCGGGGCCTGACAAGGTCGCTGAGCCAGCCGAAGTGACCGGTTGTTTTGTCTTCAATGGAGGAAACAGTATCATTAACAATATAATGCCATGAAAGGAGTCTTCATATTCCTTGCGGAAGGGTTCGAGGAGATCGAGGCCCTCGCCACCGTGGACATCCTCAGAAGAGGAGGGATCAACGCCCGGACAGTTTCCATCAACACAGACAAGGAAGTAAAAGGCGCTCACGGGGTTCCCGTCACCGCCGACCTTGACTGGGACGGATTCAGGTCCGAAGTCAAGACAGAGGGAACCGACCGGAAAGATGTTATGGTTTTCCCGGGAGGATTGCCAGGAGCCAGGCACCTTGCCGACAACCACGATCTCATGGAACTGATGAAAAGCCACTACGCCGGAGGAGGCACCGTCGCGGCGATCTGCGCGGCTCCCGGGCTGGTGGTCTCGCAGCTCCCGACCCTTGAGGGACAACGGTTCACTTGCTACGACGGATTCGAGGAGGAGCCTATCGCTAAAGGCGGCGAGTACGTCAAGACACCGGCGGTGACTTCCGGCAACCTGATCACAGGACGCGGGCCGGGATGCGCCATCGATTTTGCCCTTGCCATCGTTGGACACGTGACAAGCCCAGCTCTTGCGGAAGGCATCCGCGCCGCCATGATGCTCTCATAGTGGTTAACAGGAAAGCAAATGGGCAGACCAGGCGAGACTGAGGAACTGATGTGGTTCACGATGCGGGTCACCTACCACCGTGAGCTGGAGGCCAAAAGGCTTCTGGACGAGAAAGGCGTGGAAAACTTCATTCCGATGAAGTACGAGAAATCCGCCAGAACCGGAAAAAAGCGCCTCGTACCGGTGATCCACAACATCATATTCATACGCGCCACCGCATCCGGAATCCAAGAGCTTAAGCAGCCCACCCGCATTCCCATGCTGCAATACATGATGGATCAAAGACTCGGCAAGAAGATCACTGTCCCCGAGAAGCAGATGAGGACATTCATCGCGGTGGCGGGATCCTATGACGAGTCCCTGCGTTTTTTCGGCCCCGCCGAGATCAATTTCACAAAAGCGCAGAAGGTCCGGATAACGGGAGGATTATTCGAAGGATGCGAAGGTGTGTTTGTCAAGGTCAAGGGATACCGCTCCAGGAAAGTCATCGTCGAGATAAAGGGCGTGGTCTCCGTCGCGTTGGTCTCCGTCCATCCCGACCTTGTCGCTCCGATTGAATAGGAAGCCTTCCGGTTGCGCGGACATGCCCTGGAAACCGGCCCGGGATTCAGGAACATTTCTATTTTTCCGACCGATCGACTTGCCTTTTAGGATAGAATTTCATATATTTGATGCAATGTTACTGAGCATGTTCGACTGTTCAATGAATAAAGCGAATTCACCAGTAATCGCCTTCGAGTCGTTCACCGATCTAACTAATTGACACCTAACCTATTGCAACAGGTGCCAAGCCCCAAGAATTTCCCAAGACACAACATAACACTTTAAAAAGATGATCATAGCGGTTGACTTTGACGGGACCATCGTCGAGCACAAGTACCCCAAGATAGGCAAAGAGATACCTTTCGCCGTGGAAACGCTGAAACGCCTTCAGGCCGACCATCACACCCTGATACTTTGGTCGGTAAGGGAAGGCCAGCTGCTGAAGGACGCCGTGGATTGGTGCCGCGACCGCGGCCTGGAGTTCTATGCCGTGAACAGCAACCACCCCGAGGACTTCTACGAAGGCGAGGACACCCCGACCTCCCCGCGCAAACTGAAAGCCGACCTCTTCATCGACGACCGCAACCTGGGAGGACTTCCCGACTGGGGCGTGATCTACCACGTGATCACCGAAGGAATAACCTTCCGCGACTACTACCTCTCCCACTCAACCTCGCCCTCCCCCACCCGCCGCAAGTCCCTCTGGCCCTGGTCCGGGAAATAGTTCCCGCCCACCGCACCGGATGAGGGCACAAAGCGGCGGACATCTGCGCTCAATGAGTGAAAATCACCATGTCTACATAAAGATAACAAAAAAGAATCACTATGATCAAAGAACTGTCAGCAAATAATTTAGGCCCGATCAAGTCTATGAAGGTCACGAATTTGCGCAGCATCAATTTGATTATCGGGCCGAATCAATCAGGAAAAACATTCATTCTGAAGTCTTTGTTCTCAGCATTGAAAACTGTCGAGCAGTTCAAAAGAGGCAAAGAGAACAGAACGGACAAAGAAATTTTGTCGGATAAATTGTATTGGACATTCCAGGTTCCCGAGTTAGGTAACTTAGTTCGCAAAGGCGACAGTTCGCTAATGTTTTCCATTCTATCCGACGAAAATGAGAAGTTTGAGTATTCAATAGGGCAATCCGCTGTCAAATTTGCGACGATTGAACATAATAGCTTTAGTCCAAGAAACTCAAACTCCATATTCATTCCTGCCAAAGAAGTAATCTCTATCAAAGATATTATCCTGGAATCCCGTGACTCACGGCTGGAGTTCGGATTCGAGGATCCCTACTACGATTTGGCGAAGGCTCTTAACAAAACGCAGAAAGGGCGGAATTTTTCAGCCTTCTCCAATGCCCGGCAAAATGTGAAGGAAATGATCGGCGGCAGACTGGAGTATAGTCCAGACAAGAAAGAGTGGTTTTTCAGGGACAACAAGCGCAGGATCTATGACCTTTCCTCAACATCAGAAGGAACAAAAAAACTGTCCATTCTGGATCTTCTGCTAGGTAATCGTTATCTGGACAATCACTCTATTGTAATGATTGACGAGGTGGAATCTAATCTCCATCCATCTCTAATCTCACAATACCTTCAGACCCTTCTTGTGTTGGCGAGATCCGGAGTACAACTGTTTATCTCCTCACATTCATATTTTGTAATCAAGTATCTGTTCGTGATGGCCCACAAGGAGCGAATCAGCATTCCGGTTCTTTCATTTGACGAGGGGGAATGCTCGATAGGTGACTTGATGGAGGAAATGCCGCGTAATCCAATCATCGAAGAGTCCATTAAACTCTATAGAGAAGAAATCTGCCTGTAGCATGGAGTTTATAGAGTCTTTTATGAAGTTCTCTTTTGCCGATGATGATGTTTTTCGAATAGAGAAAGATGAACTAGTCTGTGGATGTTCCGGCCTCAAGGCTTGTGAATGCGTGGTTTTGATAAGTCCCCGAATAGCCTTTATTGAGACCAAGTCATCCACACCAAATCCTAACTCGGGTGAAAGATTCAATGAATTCATAGATGACATAAAACAAAAGTTCACAGATTCCCTCAATCTTTTTGAAGGAATAAAGACAGGACATCTGGGAGAAGAAGCGCTTATGCGACTCCCTTTAAATCTACGAAATGCAGAAATCCACACAAATGACTACCTTATCTACCTAATCGTCCACGGTCATAGGTTGGATTGGCTTCCAGGTTTGCAAGATGCCTTAAGAGAAGCCCTGCGCGATGTTATAAAAGAATGGAATCTTCGGGATTCAAATGTCAAGGCACTGAACGAAGAAATAGCAAAAGAATTGCATCTTATCACCGATTATGTTCCAAGAGACATTGCAGACAGTCTGCGATCCTAACTAAGAGGATTGTTTACTTTAATGAAAGAGAACCACGAAATGCAACAGTTACAGAACACTCTAAAGTACTTTTCGGCCACCCAAGACGAGTCTGACCTCGATATCGCCCACTGTTAGATTATAATAATAGGGACAAATTAACTATATTTGTCATAGGTCTTGGTCTCGTAAATGCAGATACAAGATATAGGATAATAGATAATTTTCGATAAGATGCTAGTAATAATATGGCTGAGGTAAGATTTAAGCTTAAAGGTCAAGAGTGTGAAACAACCTTCTCTACTATAATGGGAGAAGATGGGACAGTATACTTATATGCCAAACTTGACGATGGTAAAGATGAAAAGATTTCATTGAGTCGGGACGAATACACCAAGGCTTTTAAGTTGACGAACAGGTCGGACTTTGAAGAATCTGACTCAATAGTTGAAGAAAGGTTACTGGGCCTTTCGGAAGATTGGATGGCCGAACAAGAACAGGGCTTTGAAAGTGAAGCTAAGACAAACGGTGAAACTAAACCTGGTTATGGGCCAGATGACATATTCGTTGAAAACAAGCCATTTTCTCTGAAACAGATTAATGATCTGATTGACGATGAGGATATCGAACTCTCTCCGGATTTTCAACGTAATTTTATTTGGGACAACACACGTCAAAGTCGTTTGATCGAAAGCATCTTTCTCGGACTTCCTTTGCCGTCTATATACTTGAGTCAATATAAAGATGGCCGGCTTACCATCGTGGATGGTTTGCAACGCATCATGACTATTAGGCGCTTTTTGGAGAACAAACTGCGATTGAACAACCTCGAGTATATAACAGAATGTAATGGAAAGACATACGACCAATTAAAGAATGTTTTTTCGCCTTTACGTTTACGCAGGTTTGGGCAGACACAGATAATGTGCTTCGTAATTGACTACAGATCACCAAACAAATTGAAGTTTGACTTGTTCAGACGTCTTAATACAGGCGGAAAACCATTAAATAATCAAGAGATCAGGAATTGCCTGTCGCGTCCCATGCTTCGTAAAACATTGAAAGATATGGTGGAAACTGAAGCCTTCAAGAAGGCAACTGACGGGAGTGTGAAAGATAGTAGGATGGAAGCACAGGAAGCCGCATTGCGATTTATCTGTTTTTATGAGAATTATGACGCCGAAACCCATACATTTCCACTTTATAATGGTAATATGGACGATGCTCTTGATGCAGCCGTTGAAACCTTGAACGAACGCCAGGATCTTTCCTCGTTTATTCAATTGTATGAACAGACCATGAAAGATGCGTACAGTTTGTTCCGAGAACAAACATTTCGTAAAGTGTTTACAGAACAAAATCGTAGAAGCCCTGTAAATAAGTTAATGATGCTTACGGTTAGTATAATATTGGCCAAATATAGCTCTCACTATAGATACAATATCGATTCAGGAAGAACATTGATTGATGAGTTGGCTATTATGTTGAAAAAGGATGAAGATTTGTTCAATGCTTTAACTTGGAGTACAAACTCAAAATGGAATATAGAAAGTGTATTCAGAAAATTGAAAGAAGAATTATTTGACAAATACCTATTGGCAAATGAATAAACAGAATCTACAAATAAGAGGCTTTAAGTGTTTCTTAAACAGTGAATTTGAGTTAAATAATTTAACGTTGCTTACTGGAGCAAACGCCTCGGGCAAGAGCAGCGTGATACAAGCTTTATTACTGTTGAATGCCGCTTCCGAATCAGACAGCACATCGTTTCTAATTGACTTAGCCAATCAGAGGTTGGCATTTGACTTTGGCCAACCGGATTCTCTTGTCAATAATGAGTGGATGGAGAATGAGGTAACAATAACGATGTCAGACAATTTAGTTTTTGGCTTTGACAGTGCTGACCAGGATAGTAACCGTAAACTAAAAGCGACGGTTAATAATTTATTAGGATTTAAAGAAACTTTTGAGTCAGGACTTATATACTTATGCGCCGAACGTCAGGGACCACGATATGAGTATGAGAGACAATCAGGAGAAGAAATAGGCTGTGGCTGCCACGGCGAAAATACTGGAAATGTTATTTCGGACAACTGGAACTCGAAGATTGAAGGTACGCGGATAAACAAGTTAGCGGATATGAGCGCCTTGTTTAATATTGCCCTTGATGAATGGGTAGACTATATATTCCCGGGCATATCTGTAAGAATACAACAGGTAGGTTCGCAGAATTATCAAGTTATAGTCAGAGACAAAAATCACAATATTATGACTAACTCTACCAATATTGGTTTTGGTATAAGTTACGCTTTGCCAATACTAGTAGAAGCCCTACTTGCCAAGAATGGAAGTTGGCTTGTGGTAGAAAACCCCGAAGCTCATATTCATGCAAAAGCGCAATCGAATATGGGATATTTTTTAGGGACAATGGCATCCGCTGGACTACGTGTGATAGTTGAGACACATAGTGAGCATGTAGTAAATGGAATTCGACGTGCCGCTATTGTGGGAGGGCGACTTAAACCTGAGGATGTGAATATTTATTTCTTTAAAGGCAAATGTGAGAGTGAACTCCTTACTATTGATCATCAAGGAAATCTTTCGGATTTCCCCGTTGACTTCTTTGATCAGGCCAGACAAGATATGTTTGAAATCATTCGAGCAGCGAGATAATTGTGAGAAAGATGAAAGGAAGTCTTTTGTTGATGGTTGACGAGTTGGAAACGGCACATATTCCGGAAGATGAGAGAGACAAGACAGTGTCTCTCTATTATAAGATGAAGTCGGAAGCAGAAAAACATAATGACCGCTTTTATGCATTGGAAGCCATATATAGCCATTCATTCTCATATGGTAATTTCTATCCTGGATTCGTGAATATGTCGTGGTCGGAGTTTTTAGCATGTGAGACACTGAAAGGAATAAGCCAGACAACCTTTCAAATGATGCAAACTTTTTGCCAAAGACCTAACATCGAGACCATTGGGAGTGAAGACGAGTTTTTAGAAAGAAATGAACATCATGCAAGGTCGGGATATAGTAACCCTAATGGAGTCGAGGACTTTGTGAATAATATGATTCTTTGGGAAGAATGGCATAGGAGATGGTATAGTTGTCATCAGGAACAGATTGACTGGGATGGTGTTGGAGACAGTTGGTTTCCACGCCCAGACTTAATTATAGGGATATTGAAACGCGAGTTGATCGCTGAACTAGGGCATGGGATTGTGGAATCCATAGATGATTCTGATGTGGTTAATGTGTTTTATGATAGGGTAATGCGACATAAAGGGAACGAAACCGAAGCCTATGCCTCTAAAATCGGAGGAGAAGTATGCTTGTGCAATTACTATGTGTTTGAACAGGAATTATCTACCATAGAACGTCAATATGCAAAATCATTACGGCAAATATTCAGCATTATAAATAAACATGGAATGACTCAGTTCATTTCAATAGATTTTGCTCATGGTATGTTTGAGTTTCACGATGAGCGAGGTGTACATCTTGGAGAGTATCGATTTGATGGTTCATATAACTCAGGAGCGGAAGCAAGTCATTCTCTGCATAAAATAGAATCGTGGCGTAGAAGATATGGAAGATAAAAGTCATTGTTCAAATTGGTTTAAAGCGTTCCAACATGACAGGAAAAGTGAGGAAAGTACAGCAGTGAAGGTGCGGAGAACTATGAACTACAATAATATATAGTAGAACGTATATTCAGTACACTGCCAGCAAACTGCTATATCATCGCATGATAGGTATAGTCGGTGTCCACTTTTCCACATTGAGTTCTGAATAAGTATAATACCTTTGGCTCGAATCAAAAATCAGAGCCAAAGATGAAAGAAGAACAACCGTAAGCGTTCACTTCTCCGCCTTGCCTTTTGAAAAAAAGGATTCACCTTTGCCGAAATCAAATTTCAAGGCAAATGGA
>ULTX01003156.1_pt1 | contig 13377 bp, 9 predicted proteins | sample 1958041 | NCBI WGS metagenome assembly ULTX01 (sample SAMEA4835747, study PRJEB28245) | human gut metagenome | biome: gut microbiome; material: fecal sample | place: Denmark | collected 2008
TGCCTACGGGACAAGCCATCTGCGAACAGCAGCTGATTAAGTTGGTAGACGATATCGAAAAAGTAAAGGTAGACGAAGAGGAAATCGAAGCATTCTTGCCGGGCATTTACCGCAAATTGGAATGGCTGAGCAAGGAAGACTTGATTAAGCGTGTCGTATCGATGGAGTTCAACCGCTTCTTGGATTATTACAAGAACGCGCCGGAAATAGACCAGCCCAGTTCGAACGAAAAAGGGAAAGAAAAGAAAGAAAAGAAGAAAGGGGAGCGTCCCGAACGCCGGGAACGTTCGCGTACAGCCGAGAAGGGATATACCCGCCTTTTCATCAACTTAGGAAAGACCGACGGTTTCTTCCCCAATCAAGTGATTGAGCTTATCAACCGCAACTTGAAGAAAGAGCGTATCGAAGTAGGACGTATCGACTTGATGCAGAACTTCTCGTTCTTCGAAGTTATCGAAGCACAGGCTCCGAAAGTTGTTAAAGCACTGAATAAGGCGACTTACAACGGACGGAAAGTTGTAGTGGAAGTAGCTGCGGAAAACGAAGGAAAGAGTGATAAGGGCGGAAAGAAGCGTGTAAAAGAGACTAAAAAGTCGAAGTCGCGCAGAGAAGAGCCCGAATACGAAATAGCACGCAAATCGAAACGCAAAGATGACTGGAAGCAATTCTTCCAACATGAAAATGATTTCTCTGGACCTGATTTCGGCGAAGAAGCCGGCTGGGGGAAAAAGAAGAAGAAACGAAAATAGTGAATAGTTAATAAGTAAGAGTGAATAACGGTGGGTGAAAAAACATCCACCGTTATTCATTACTCACTCTTAACTGTTAACTATTATCTATTCACTCTCAAAAGGTCTTTCTTCAGGATATATCCGGCGAAGCATAGTATTAATAAGGTATTGAACGCCAAGCGTCCGAATACATTCGCGATGCTTACTTCTTCGGCGATAATATACAATATGGCGGCAAATACCAGATAAATTGCCATGTCTTTCAACGGATAAGCTACGGGATATTTCTTCTGCCCGATAAGATAAGAAAGGAGGGTAATCAGTCCGTATCCGGCAACCGATGCCCATGCGGAAGCTACATAACCGTATTGAGGGACTAACCAAATATTCAACACTAAGATAACAACGCATCCGATAATCGAGAAATATGCGCCCCATTTCGTCTCATCGGTCAGCTTATACCAAAACGAAAGGTTGAAATAGATGCCTTTGAAGATTTCCGCCCCCATTACGATAGCCACTACACTCAGCCCTTCCCAATAATCGGGAGCAATCAAATAACGCAGTATATCCATATAGAACATCACGGCAAGGAAAGCCAAGAGCGAGAAAATGAAGAAGTATTTCATTGCCTTGGCATACATCTCCCGGTTATCGCCTTCTTTGTTCTTGCCGAATACAAAAGGCTCGTAGGCATAGCGGAAGGCTTGGGTAAACATCGCCATGACCATAGCCACTTTACTCGTCGCGCTATAGATACCTAATTGCACCAATCCCTCTTGCCGGTCTTCGAACAAGAACGGATAAATCATCTTGTCTACCGTTTGGTTCAGGATGCCTACCAAGCCGAATATCAGGATAGGGAACGAATAACTCACCATTTGCTTCATCAACGGACGGTCTAAACGATAGGAAAATCCTCTTAGTTCGGGAATGAAGAAAAACATCTGTACCGCCGACATGATGAGGTTCGACACGAAGATGTAGCCCACTAAATAATCGGGACGATAGAACCAATCGATTGCTTCGGGTGACACCTTATATATATAAGGGCACAGCAAAAGGAAGAAAAGGTTTAACACGATATTGCCGATGATATTGAATAGCTTGATAGCCGCAAATTTCATCGGTTTCTTCTGATAGCGCAAATAAGCGAAAGGGATGCATTGGAACGAATCAAGTGCCACCACAATCACCATCATGGCGATATAGTCGGGGTGGTCGGGATATTCCAAAAATGTGGATAACGGATGGATGAACGCCAAGCAAAGCGTCACGAACAACAAAGACAATCCGCCCACAAACAATAATGCGTTGGCATATACATGCTTCGGGTCGGCATCGGTCTTATTGGCAAAGCGGAAGAATCCCGTTTCCATACCGAAAGTCAGCAATACCAATATCAATGCCGTATAAGCATATACATTCGATACCACTCCATAACCGCCCGATGCCGCCGGGATGACCGCCGTATAAAGTGGTACTAACAAATAATTCAAAAATCTGCCCACGATACTGCTCAATCCATAAATAGCGGTATCTTTAGCCAATGATTTCAGTCCAGCCATAAGTCTTATTATAATAAAACGCAGAGACGCAAAAGCGCAAAGTCTTTAGTTGAGAGAAAGCAAAGGACACGGAGGGGCAAGCATAAAGCCTCTGTGTGCTTTGCCTCTTCTAAAAATAATTCTCTGCGCTTCTGCGTCTCTGCGTTCGGTAAATTCTAAGTTAATCGAATAATGTTTTTTGTTCACTCCACTGGCTTCTGCCCAAATGCTGATAAGCCAGTTCGGTTACTTCCCTTCCGCGGGGCGTACGTTTTAAGAAACCTTCCTTGATGAGGAATGGCTCGTACACTTCTTCTATTGTGCCGGGGTCTTCTCCCAATGCCGTGGCAATTGTGGTCAAGCCCACCGGACCGCCTTTGAACTTGTCGATAATCGTACAAAGCAGCTTATTATCTATCTGGTCCAACCCGTAACGGTCGATGTTCAATGCCTCTAAGGCAAACTTGGCTATCTTCAAGTCGATGCGTCCCGAGCCTTTCACTTGTGCAAAGTCGCGCACCCGGCGGAGCAAGGCATTGGCGATACGGGGCGTTCCTCGGCTTCGCGAAGCAATCTCACCTGCCGCTTCCTTATCGCAGGGCACGCCTAAGATACGGGCTGAGCGCAGGATGATATTGGTCAATGTAGCGTCCTCGTAATACTCCAAATGCAGGTTGATGCCAAATCGTGCCCGCAACGGAGCGGTCAGCAAGCCGCTTCGGGTGGTAGCTCCTACCAATGTGAACGGGTTTAAGTCGAGCTGGATGCTTCGAGCCGAAGGTCCTTTGTCTATCATGATATCGATGCGGTAATCTTCCATTGCCGAGTACAGATATTCTTCCACCACCGGACTCAGGCGGTGTATTTCATCGATAAACAAGACATCGTTCGGCTCCAGACTGGTCAAGACTCCAGCCAAATCACCGGGTTTATCCAATACCGGACCTGAAGTGACACGGAATCCCACTCCTAATTCGTTGGCAATGATGTTGCTCAATGTAGTCTTTCCCAATCCGGGAGGGCCATGAAGCAACACATGGTCGAGCGCTTCGGCACGAAGCCTTGCCGCTTTAACAAAAATGCGCAGATTATCCACCACCTTGTCTTGCCCGTTGAAGTCTTCAAACTGGAGCGGACGCAGGGCGTTTTCGAAGTCCCGCTCCTTTCCGGTAGGCTTATAATCGCGTATGTCGAACTGTTCTTCCATAATTTCTTTCTGAATCTCTTGCAAAGGTAATGAATAATCTGAGTTATTTTAGTACTTTTGTTGAATAAAACACAGAGACACGGAGGCACAGAGCTTTTAAAAGAGTAGAGATGCGGCATTAAATAAGATGAATGCCCGCATTTCATTAATTAACTTGTAGGGGCGTATCGCATACGCCCGAATGCGCACACTTATCCACGTGGATGTTTTCAGGGCGTATACAATACGCCCCTACATTGACTCTTTACGGAAATTCTCTGTGTTCGATATAAATTAAGAATACAGAAGATATGGCTACATTTCAAACCACACACATCGTTTACTTCTCGCCCACCCATACATCGGAGAAGATAGCCCGTGCCATTGGTGAAGGCATCGGCATGGAGCGACGTATCGAGACCGACCTGACCTTAGACGAAGGGATTTCGCCTATCGAAATCAAAGATTCGCTTACCATACTTGCCGCGCCCGTATATGGCGGGCGGGTGGCTCCTATCGCTTTGCAACGCATGAAACGCTTGAAAGGGACGAATGCTCCGGTTATATTGGTTGCGGTTTACGGGAACCGCGATTATGAAGACGCTTTGGTGGAATTGCGTGATACGGCTATCGGATTGGGTTTCTCGCCTTTATCCGCGGGAGCTTTCATCGGCGAGCATAGCTATAGCACGCCTCTTTTGCCCGTGGCGATGGGCAGGCCCGATGAGGCTGACCTCGGCATTGCCCGAGAGTTCGGAAAAGAAAGTTTATCGAAGTTGGAGCGAACAAATCTCCCTATTCCGGCGTTTTATGTCAAGGGGAATATCCCGTACAAACCGTTGATGAGCGGGAAGCCTTCGGCGCCGGTATGCACCGGAAATTGCTTCGGATGCGGAGAGTGCGTCGAGGTATGTCCCACACATGCTATTTATATAAATAAGGAGGGCGTCATCGAGACCGATATAAACCGTTGCATCCGTTGTTGCGCTTGTGTGAAGGCTTGCCCGAACGGGGCACGCATCTACGATAACCCGTTTGCGGCTTTCTTGCACGAGAACTTCAGCGCAAGGCGTGAACCGGAATTGTTCCTATAAGCAAAGGCTGAGGCATATATGTGCAACGGTCAACTCAGATAGATGGATTGCCCGTTGCAGATAGTTGCATTAATGAAATATCTTGTAGGGGCGTATTGCATACGCCCGAAAACATCCACTTGAATCCAATTGGTGCATTTGGGCGTATGCGATACGCCCCTACAAGTTAATTGATGAAATGCGGACATCATTATTCATTTTAATTGACTATAAAATAGAAATATGACAAAAGACAAACGAGTATTGGTGGGGATGAGCGGGGGAATAGATAGCTCTGCCGCCTGCATCATGTTGCAAGAACAAGGATATGAAGTGGTAGGCGTGACCATGCGCACCTGGGATATCCCTTCACATTTTTCTTCTCCTGAACAGGAACAGCCCGACGAGATAGTGGAAGCGCAAGCCGTAGCTGCCCGCCTCGGTATCGAGCACCATGTAGCCGATGTGCGTGAAGAGTTCCGGAAAGTCATCGTGCAATACTTTATCGATGAATATATGTGCGGTCGTACCCCGAATCCGTGTGTGATGTGCAATCCGCTTTTCAAGGAACGTATCTTGTGCGAATGGGCAGACCGTACCGGATGCCAATGGATAGCCACGGGGCATTATTGCCAAATTGAGAAGCGGAACGGGCATTGCTACATTGTGACAGGGGATGATGAGACGAAAGACCAATCGTATTTCCTATGGAAACTTCCGCAAGAGATTTTGGAACGGATGTTGCTTCCGTTAGGCGGGATGACTAAAGAAACCGTCCGCGAATACCTTGCCCAAAAAGGATTCGAGGCGAAAGCCAAAGGAGGGGAAAGCATGGAAATTTGTTTCATAGACAAGGATTACCGGGATTTCTTGCGCGAACATTGCCCCGACATAGACGAGCGTATCGGTCCGGGATGGTTTGTGGATAGCAAAGGATTGAAGTTAGGGCAACACAAAGGATTCGCCTATTACACCATCGGACAACGGAAAGGATTGGGCATCGCTTTGGGAGAACCGGCATACGTGTTGAAAATCAATCCTGAAAAGAATACGGTGATGTTGGGGAATGCCGACCAGTTGAAGACTGAATACATGTTGGTAGAACCTCCCGTGGCTCCTGATATCGAAGAACTCTTGACCTGTCTGAATCTTTCGGTGCGCATCCGATACCGAAGCCGTCCGATTCCTTGCCAGGTCCTTCAATTGCCGGATAACAGCTACTTACTGGTGAAGTTTGCTACGGAGGCTTCTGCTATCACCCCCGGGCAATCGGCGGTATTTTATGACGGGAATCGCGTATTGGGCGGAGGCTTTATCGCTTCCCAGCAGGGAATAAGGAAAATAAGTGCGGAACATGCATCGTATTTTGATAAGAAATGCTGACAAAAATGTGAACAAACCGCAAGTTTGAATTGTTCTGTTCATAACATATTAAAAAAATAATAAATAAAAAACTATCAAAAAAGAAACAAGCTATCTGTTTTTTTTATACCTTTACCTTTGGTAAGCAATATCTATATAACACAAAAATAAAAAGATTATGAAACTAAGAAGAAATCTTACCGCACTCGTACTTGGATTAAGCACGATTGCAGCGTTTGCCCAGACTGACGGCAACACCGAGACACGCCAAATTAAAGAAGAAGGCAAGACCGTATTTAACCCGCACTGGTTTATGCAAGTACAAGCTGGTGCTTCGCATACTGTGGGAGAAGCTAAATTCGGAGACCTGATTTCTCCAGCCGCTGCATTGAACGTAGGTTACCAATTCACTCCGTTGTGGGGATTGCGTGCCGGTCTGAGTGGCTGGGAAGCTAAGGGTGCATGGGTAAGCCCCCAAACTATTTACAAGTACAATTACTTGCAGGGGAATGTAGATGCTACACTTAACTTAAGCAACTTGTTCTGCGGTTACAATCCGACCCGTTTCTTCAATGGATACCTGTTCGGTGGTATCGGTGTCAACGGAGGATTCAACAACGATGAAGCTGTAGCTATTAACGATGCCGGACATCGGTTGGAATACTTATGGCGCGATAGCAAAGTGAATGTCGTAGGTCGTTTTGGTTTGGGCACTAACTTACGCATCAGCGACCATGTGTTCTTCAACCTTGAAGTAAATGCCAATGTCATGTCAGACAAGTATAACTCAAAGAAAGCAGGCAATGCTGACTGGCAATTTAATGCTTTGGCTGGATTTACCTTCAAGTTCGGAAAAACTTACACAAAAACCGAACCGGTTTACTATGAACCCGCTCCCGCTCCTGCTCCGGCACCTGTCGTAGAAGAAAAGAAAGAAGAACCGGCTCCCGCTCCAGAACCTGTAAAAGTACAACCGATGAAGCAGAACATCTTCTTCCTCATCAATTCTTCTGAAATCCGTTCTTCTGAACAAAGCAAAGTCAATGACCTCATCGCTTACCTGAAGGAACATACTGACGCTAAAGTTTCTCTGACCGGATATGCAGACAAGAATACCGGAAATGCACGTATTAACAAGAAATTGTCGCAAGAACGTGCCGAAGCTGTTGCTGAAGCTCTGAAAGCACAAGGCATTGCTGCCGACCGTATTACGGTAGACTATAAGGGCGATACTGTACAGCCGTTTAGTGTAATCGAAGAAAACCGTGTTACGGTTTGTATAGCTGAATAAACGATTGCTCTTTCTATAACCAAACTGTATCCTGAAAGATTTCATGCGTCAAGGCTGTATCTTTCAGGATACAGTTTTTTTATATGTAAACTTATGGGAATCAAGTTATCGAAAAGGAAATTGAAGAAAGGGCGTTTCTCGCTCTATTTAGATTGCAACCTCGAAGGCAAGCGTTTTAAGGAAAGTCTGGGCATCACCTTAGAACCGCCTACATGCAAAGAGGCAAGGCAAGCCAATTGCGTAAAATGGCAATTGGCTAAACTTCTACGCGCACGGCGTGAAATTGATTATTTGCATACCCATTACTGGTCGAAACTGCCTCCGCTTTTTCAGGTATCCAATGCACAAAGGCACTCCGATGAAGGAACTGAAACCCTTGCAAATCCCAATGAGCCGATTGATTTGCAGGAACCGGATTCACTTGATTTCTTCCTGATTGCAGCAAGCTATCAGAATATATATCATCGGAAAGATTTCCGGATGGTGCAAGCGGTTTTTGCTTATCTGAAACAATTTCATGCTTCACCTTTACCGATTAGAGACATTACACGCAGTTTTTGTACCGATTTCTTTTGCTTCTTGCAAGATAAGCTGCATGGCAATACTCCGGTCAATTATTTTAAGAAATTCAAGATGTGCCTGGAATATTGCGTAGAAGAAAACCTGCTGCCCGCTAATCCAGCCAGAGGTATCCGCCTGAGCCAATATAACGACGTGACCAAAGAAATCCTTTCAACCAAAGAACTCATTAAACTGACCCTTACGCCTTGCCGGAATCCGGAAGTCAAACGGGCTTTCCTGTTTTCTTGCCAAAGCGGATTGCGCTGGTGTGACGTGCAAGATTTATGTTACAAGAACATTGATTTTGCACAAAGGCATCTCACCTTGGTGCAGAAAAAAGTAGCCGGGCATTCTCAAAAGTCGGTTTTACACCTACACTTAAACGAAAATGCCATACGCCTGTTGCAAGAATCACACGGCGCGCCCGATGACCCTGTATTCAGGCTCCCTTCCCATTCATACAGCCTGCGGCTTATTAATGAATGGACTGCCCATGCAGGCCTGCGCAAGCATATTTCGTTCCATTGTGCACGGCATACGTTCATTACTTCCATTATGGCACGGGGAGCAAGTATCAAAACAGCCGCTTCTTTGGCAGGGCATTCCAGCACACGGCATACTGAAAAATACATACATATCATTGATAAACAAAAACAACAGGCTGTAGACAGTCTCCCGCCTCTTCCACTTTGAAACAAAAAAAATAAAAATTTACAGCTAAATTGATAAGAAATCAATCCTTTTTATATACATTTGCGCAATTAAATTAACAAACTTAATTTGAGTTTATGAACGAACTGAAAGTTAGCCTAAAAAGAATAGCCGAAGACGGCTTTACACGCAACGACGAAATATTGGCTGATGCATCGAAAGCATTGGCTCCGCAAATGGGTTTCGAGTTGCTTTCTGACATTAATAAGAACTTGCTTACCATTGTGGCACATGTTGGGTTTGTAACTCCTGCCAAAGAAGTGGCAGCAGCCTTGCGTTTCCGCTTCACGCTCGAAGTAGACAGCTTGAGCAAATTGGAACATACAACGAATCCGCAAAAAGGGACACATCAATATAAATTCCCGAACGGATTCATCGAAGCGATACTGACCGATGTATATGCTACAGCCCGTATCCTCATGGCGCAAAAGTTGGCAGGTACCCGCCTGGAAAATGCTTATTTGCCCTTCGGAGGAGCAAGCAGCTTGATTCGTACAATGAAACGATAAAGAGCTGTCTGATATGACAAAACAAGAAGCCTTAAAACTTTTTGAGGACAAGAAAGTCCGCACTGTATGGGACGATGAACAAGAAAAATGGTATTTCTCTATTATTGATGTAATAGCTATTCTTACTGATAGTCCAGACCCCAAACGATATTGGAGTGTATTAAAATCCCGTATCAAAAAAGAGGGGCATGAACCTACTACAATTTGTAGTACTTTGAAACTTCGTGCAGCCGACGGCAAAATGCGCTTAACAGATGTGGCTGATACCGAACAGCTTTTCCGGATTATCCAGTCTGTACCATCGCCCAAAGCCGAACCTTTCAAGCAATGGATGGCTCGTGTGGCATAGGTCGCACGTGAACAGCTTGAACAGCAATTAGGCCGTTCTGTCATATCATCGGCAAAAGCTAATGATTATTTGCTCCTTTCCGAAGAAAATATAGTTAATCAGAAATGAAATGCGAAAAACATTTGTCATGCTGAACGAAGTGAAGCATCTCGGATGCGTCCACGTGAATGTACACGAGATCCTTCACTTGCGTTCAGGATGACAATACATTGGAATATTTTCGCAAACCAATTTTGTTTTACTATAAATCAGAAGAAAATTTGTAGCATTGTTTACCTGACAAATCAGGAAATAAAACGAAGCCTGCTTCATCGGTCAACGAAGCAGGCTTCGTTTGTTGATACATCCGGCTTCGTAAGCCGATGAAGCAAGGTTCGTTTTTTGTATCTTCTCTAACGATATGATTCGCTCTTGTAATTTTGTTATTTATTTCATTATAATTTTATGAATAGATGCATGCTCTCTAATACGGCTCTTTCATTTAAAATGGTAAAATGGATGTCCGCTTTTGCTAAATACTTGTAGGGGCGGGGTTTGCCTGCCCGAATACGTCCACAAATAAAGCGATTGATGTATTGAGACTGTCTCAAAATAGAAATAGGCTTTCATTTGATATACCCTTTTGCTTATTCAATAAATGTACACGCTCAATGCTTTTGCCAATTTGTATTGTTTCAGCCGCTCACGGACACATTCGGTGAAGAAGCGCAAAATACTGTTGTAACATTCCATTACGATTTTCCCATCCATGCTGAGCAATACGCTTTCGAATACGGGGGCATAAAGGCTTTCCTTTTTACCAAGCCAAAGGTATTCGTTACGTCTGTCCGATTGATAAATCTGATGTTGACGTTGGTTGGCAATATCTATCCACTCGTCAAATCCGTTGCTTTCACCGAGTATTTTCAGTATTTCAGTTGCGTAATCTTTTTCCCATCCGTCTACATACCGCATGGCATAAAAATCTTTTAAGAAAGGCAACCATTCCGCTTCTGCTACTTCCTTCTTGAGCGAATAGACAAATAGCTCCTCTGTCACTGATTGATTGTATAGTTCAGAATCGAACAGATAAGAACCAAGCTCTTTTTCGATTTCCTCCCGACTTAAATCCGGTCCGCGATAAGCTTTACGAGAAACGGTGATTTTGGTGTTTAGCCCGATAAATAAAAATTGTCCCATAAATCTTTCTTTTGTAAGTGGCTAATTAAAATGAGCAAATGAATACGAACTCATACTGTATAAGATATAGTTCTGTTTGCGAATATACGAAGAAAAAAAGGAAAAGCAAAGTTTTCTGCCGTTTGTGATATCTTTTTAAATAGATATATACTGTAAAAAATGAGATAAAGGCAGGGTTGCCTGCCTAAAAATACCTACGTGGTTGTGGCAAACCTCGCCCCTGTAGCTTTTAATCTTATTCAATAAAAAAAGCGGCTCGATTGAGCCGCTTTTTTATTTATAGCTTAACAAGAAATAGTTTCTCATTTATTTAGCTTGAACAGTCAAAGGAATTTCGAAGGTTTCGTAAACAGTAGTACCATCAAATTCAGAAGCCTTCGTGTAAGTGACGGTCAATACGGTAGTATAGTCACCCTTAGCGAGACCTTCTACAATTAATTTACCATCTTCAAAATTAGCCTTAGCAAGGTCACCGGCTTTGTCATCGAATTTATAGGTAACATCATTTGTTACATTCAATTTGAATCCGTTAACATCGTTCTTCTGAGAAGGATTATAATCAGCGAATACGTGATCTTTGCCTGCTTTGTAGAATGACAAACCAGCTTTCTTATCGCCTGTTCCAGTTACAGCTGCAATCGTATTCTTGGTTTCTGGTTGAACGATGATGTTGGTTTCCTTACCGCCTTCGTAGTAAACGAACTTAGCAGCATCCAACTTAGTAACTACATCCATTGTGAAGCCATCAGAAGTTACCCAGAATGCCGGGCATTCAGGAACAATCTTGTAAACCAATTCAGTTGCCAAGTCTTTCAATGCATGGTTATTGACTGCCTCTTTGTTCAAAGTAACTGTATTGCTGGTTTCAGGATTTGCAAGTGCACCTGCAGACTTATTGTCAGCGATAAATGCAGATTCTTCGCTGCTGAAGAATGCATTAGCTACATTTGTCTTGTCGTTGTACAACTGTTTCAAGTCAACATGACCTGTTTCGTCAACTACAGCTGTTGCTATGTTATCTACCCATGCGCCTGACTTAGTGAACAATTCGAAGAATGTCGGAACGGTTACATTTACAGGAATGTTAGCCTTTCTGATTTCGTTTCCTGCAGCATCTGCCAAAGTTATAGTCAAGATGTGTTCACCCAAAGTAGCCTTCGGATTCCATAATTTAGCTGTTCTAGTTGGATTATAGACAACTTTTGCATATTTGATGTCTTTGATATTAGCCTGAGTGTCATCAAACTTAACTTCTGTTGTCTTATCAGCCTTATAGAAGTAGATGTTTATATCTTCAGTATCTTGATTAGCAACGATTGTCTTGCGCAAGAATGCGAATGTTTCATCGGTAGTTCTCAAAGTAGTTTCACCCTTCTTCACATCGATAGCTTCTTGAGCAGTCAGACCGCTGAAGAGATCACCCATATCAAGAACTATTGCAGTACCCTTACCGTTGATAGAGTTATTGTATTCAACCGGATTAACATTGTAAGTAGAAGCAGGCAATGTGATAACCTCTGTTGTAGCAGTTCCGAATGTAATCGCAATAGGAGTAGTATTAGTTTTATACCCGAAGTCAAACGTACTTCCGTCAACGCCCAACAGTTTTACATTCAAGTGAATTGTCTTGCCAGCTGCAGCAGCAGCGTTTTCAGCAGTTAAAACATTGTTTTCTACTTTAACGCCCCATACTTCTGCATCATTCTTGTCTGCGTCTACGATTTCAAACATATAGTCGTAAACAGAAGCTTGTTCGAAAGTCAACTCATGAGAACCTAATGAAACTTCAAAAGGTCTATTTTGTGTTAACACTTCTCCGTCTACCTTGATAACACCGTTAGTTTTACTCAACGCGTCACTGCCTGCCATCTTACAAGCTTCTTCGTCTGTATCGATAACAAATACATAACCCGTCAGTATATTACCGTTAACTCTCAAGGCATATTGCTTGTTATACCATTTGTCATAGTCTGCACTTGCGGATAAGTCTTGACGTTGAGCGAAGTCAGTTCCGATGGTATTACCGGTAACGCTACTCTTCATGGTAATGTTCAAGTCCCAATTGCCACCGAGAGCGGTTGTACGGCTTCCTGTAGTTCCATCACCATTGTCGGAAGGAGTCGGCACTATAGTTACAGGAGCTTCATTGCCATAAATATCTACCAATGCTAATGCCTGCTTATCTAATTCTGTATTTTGCGGATATACATTAACTGATACAGTGTTCTGTTGACCAACCAATAACTGACCGGCTTTTACAGCACCCTTCGGACCTTTCCAATCAATATCAGAATCAGCTACGCCCCATGCTATACCGTATTGTCTTTGGATATAGTCAGCTGCAGTATTTTTCATGGCGTTGATTTCAGTGAAAATGCTATAATTATCATTAGCATTTTCAACGGGTGTGATAGTAATATTTGTAGCAACAGATTTCAGCAAAGTGATTGTCTGCATGTTGCCTTCTGCATCAGGCAATGTAATGGTGTAGGTATTGTCTGATTCATTTTCCAAGATAGCGTATTTGCCTACAGTGATACCCGTACCTTCACCATTTACGGTCAATTCGCCGTTTTCGTTTACTTCAACTTTGTCACCAACTTGACCAACAACTTCGCCGTTTACAACCAAGTCTTGTCCATCGATAGTGATAGTCACTTCACCCACCTCACCAGCAGAAGTTTTGATAGTGTAAGTGTGAGTACCGGCTGCGTCAACAACGGTTAATACGCCAGTAGCTTCATCGAACGTAACACTTGAAACACCACCGTCACCGACCAATGCTTTCAAGTCGTTCAAATCTGCGACAACAGTGTTAATCTGTTCTTGCAGATTGCTGATGTCATCATCATAGTCTTTACAAGAGGTAAAAGTTCCT
>ULTX01037102.1_pt1 | contig 13316 bp, 12 predicted proteins | sample 1958041 | NCBI WGS metagenome assembly ULTX01 (sample SAMEA4835747, study PRJEB28245) | human gut metagenome | biome: gut microbiome; material: fecal sample | place: Denmark | collected 2008
GCGTTCTCATGGAACGTCGCCATCAGGTCCGTCCGGAGCCCAACCTTGTCTGCGACCCGCTCCATGAGCCAGACGTCGCCATAGAAGCGGTTGACGTCGGCGCCCTCGTATGCGGGACGGCCTTGCTTGCGGTTACTCTGAAGCTTCTCTATTTCGCTGAGATCCCACCCTTCGGGAAAGATCAGTTTGGCCCTTTCCTCCGGAGAGGCGTACAGGTACTGCTTGCCGGGGATAAACTTGAGCCTTTCCGTCACAGTGCCCCAATGCAGGCAGGAGTACTTCCTCTTGCCGTCCCCGGTCACAGTATATGGATGAGTCGTCGCGTACATATAACCTCCGTTCTTGTGAAGCGACATCCGGTAGATGCTGTCCGCTTTTGTAAGTCTTGCCATATTCATTGAATTACTTATACAAATGTATAAATAATAATTTGAATATGCAAGGGCGCTCTTGTGGTTTATTCAATTGTTCCCCAATCTATTACTATAAGTATTGCGGATTAATTATACAATTTAATGTTAAACTCACGATGGGAAACAGACAAGAAATCCGGCCTGAGTAACCGGAAATAAAAAGTAATTGTGATGAACCAGACGCAAAACTTGAAGGGATTGTTCGCGGCTTCACTCAAATTGAAAACATTAAACGATAATCCCTATATTATCGTTTCCGTCAACCGCAAAACCATGAGTTGCGTCAAGGAAAATATCAACAGTCATTTTGATGGATGGCGAGTCTTGTCGGCCCACAAGTTCAGTGATCGTTGAAAAGCATCCGCGACAGAAGCGAGAGGCATTACAACATGTCAAGGATGTGCTTTTCGGCATATTCAAGGTCGGCCTCGTCATCGATTTCGTACCAGAGGAGGCCGTCCACTTTCAGGACGTTCATCGATGTGATGGTCAGTGAGACGTGGAGGAGTTCATATTCATAACCCAGTTTCGGCTGCTCCTCGGCCTTGGCACCGTAGTCTTCGCACATGCAGCGGTAGAAAGCATTGCTGATCTTGTGTATTCCGACCAGCTCGCCGGCAGGGTGGATCGCCTCCTTGTCGGTAGAGCAATCGACCAAAATGTTGTCCGCATCCTTTTCGACGTAGTACTGATCCTGGAACTTCGTGACAGGAGTGATCAGCATCGCACTGGCATATTCACAATCCATCAGTGACGTGATGGCTTTTCTTTCATAGACCAGATCGGACTCCAGAAGGAGGAAGTCTTCTGCCCCGATGGCCTCGCGCATGTTGTAGAGTGTGTACATGCTGTTCGTCTCGGCGTAGCGCGGGCTGAAGACGCACTCGATCTGAGGGTACCGCCCCCTCAGGGCCTCGTAGGCTTCCTTCTTGTAGCCGGTGCCGATGATGATCCGGCTGATACCGCATACAAGAAGCGTCTCCACCGAACGCACCACCATAGGTTTCCCTCCTGCCTCGACGAATCCTTTTGGAATATTCTCTGTCTGTCTGCCGAAGCGGGTGCCAAGCCCCGCCGCCATGATCACTGCTGTCTTTATTCCGGTCATTGATTTACTATTCGTTAATTACCATCTTGCCGTTGTGCTTTAGTCCGTATTCTTCAAGGCCTCGAAGCACCATGACCCTCAAAGGTACTCAATTTCTCCTGAAATCTTTCACTCCGCCGGTCGCCGGGCTTGTCGATGCGACGCTATCTGGATTGTCATTCGGACGAAAAATCTGACATAAGGGTTGCATTTTTGTCCTATTTTGGTAGAATGGTTTAAAAATTGATATCTTTGCAGCTGTTTTGAATGATTGAAAACAATTTTAAACAATTCATTGATTATGAAAAAAGTATTTTCTACCATCCTTGCGGCATCTTTGATGCTCATCGGAACCGCGGCTCTCGCACAGCCGTCAATCGGTATCGGCTATGTCAACTCCACGGACAAGGTCAAGGCCGGCAGCACGACCAACACAACAAACCTCAGCGGATTCTATCTTGGTGGTTCCTACAACATTAACATCACCGGTGCCTTGAATGTGGCTCCAGGACTCTACTACACTTTGGTCACAAAGAGCGACGCCGACAGCTATCTAGCCGGTCTTCTTGACACAAAGGTGGACGCGACAGAGCACTATCTGACAATTCCGGTGATGTTCAACGCCGGACTTCCGCTTACCAACGACATCGTGGGAAGGATCTACGCCGGACCTACTCTCGCTTATGGACTGGCCTCTAAAACCAAGGTGAAAGGCTCTGTAGCCGGTTACTCGAAAGACGCCACGATCAACAATTACGATGATGACTACGACTACGGTCGTTTCGACATCATGCTCGGTGGCGGTGTCGCCGTTGACTTCTACGACATGGTCCGCTTCAAGGTTGGTTACGACTATGGGCTTGTGAACCGCTACACAGGCGACGGTGACGCGACTCGTCACAGAAGCCAGTTCACGGTCGGAGTAGCGTATCTCTTCTAAAAGGAAAATAACATCTTATATGAAACGGTCGGACAGAACATCCGGCCGTTTCTCATTTTGGAGACTCAGCGAAATCCAGAGAGAATCATCAATTTTCGCCGAGTTTCCGGAGAGACTTTGGGGTGTGTATGAAAATAATCAGCGGTTTTTGATTATATTTGAAAGTTGTGGTTGTCCTTGGTTGGCCTCCATGGATTCTACGGGGCCGGAGTGGATGGCAGAGGCATAAGAATAGGTTGAGGAAGATCGGAGACCGAAAGGTTGGATAATGAATGTGTAACAAATATTGATTGACAGAGATGGCGAAGAAAGTATATCTTGGAATGATAGCGGATGTGATGCATCCGGGACTGACCAACATCATCACGGAGGGGGCCAAGCACGGGGACGTGATCATCGGGCTGTTCACAGACAAGGCGATAGCCACGCACAAGAGGCTGCCGGTGCTCACCTACGAGCAGAGGGAGGCGGTTGTGCGCAGCATCAAGGGTGTGGCGGATGTCGTGCCGCAGCACGAATGGAGCTACGTGGGCAACCTGCGGAAATACCGTCCGGACTACATCATCCACGGGGATGACTGGAAGGAGGGACCGGCAAGGAAACTCCGCGAGGAGGTCTTCAAGGTGATGGAGGAGATCGGAGGCGAGGTCATCGAGATCCCTTACACCCAAGGCATCAACTCTTCCAAGCTGGCTGAGGAGATCGAGGGATTCGGCACGACACCGGAGATCAGGATGAAAAGGCTCCGCAGGCTAATCGAAGCGAAGCCGATAGTCCGCATCCTGGAGTCGCACTGCGGGCTGACCGGACTCATCGTCGAGAAGACAAGCGTGGAGGTGAACGGGGAGGCAAGGCAGTTCGACGGGATGTGGTCATCATCCTTGACCGACTCGACATCAAAGGGCAAGCCGGACATCGAGGCGGTGGACCTCACCTCAAGGCTGCACGACCTCAACGACACGCTTGAGGTGACGACCAAGCCGATCATATTCGACGGCGATACAGGCGGCAAGGTTGAGCATTTCGGATTCACAGTCAGGACTTTGGAACGACTCGGAATCTCTGCGGTGATCATCGAGGACAAGGTCGGGCTCAAGCAGAACTCGCTCTTCGGCACGGACGCTGTGCAGACCCAGGACACTATCGAAGGCTTCTGCGCCAAGATCAAAGCGGGCAAGGAAGCACAGATAACAGAGGATTTCATGATCATCGCCAGATGTGAATCGCTGATCGCCGGGAAGCCTCTGGAGGACGCGCTTGAGCGCTGCCACGCCTACGTCCAGGCGGGCGCTGACGGCATCATGATCCACTCGAAGAACAAGGACGGAATGGACATCAAAGAGTTCTGCCACAGGTTCAGGGAGACGGACTCCACGACCCCGATCGTGGCCGTGCCTACCACCTACAACCAATTCACCGAGACCGAGTTGGCCTCATGGGGCATCAACGTCGTCATCTATGCCAACCACATGCTCCGCAGCGCCTATCCGGCGATGGTGAACTGCGCGAAGTCCATCCTTGAGCACGAACGCTCGCTGGAGGCGAACGATCTCTGCATGCCGATCAAGGAAATCCTGAGCCTTATACCCGGAACAAAGAAACAGTAAGGAACATGCTCTCTCCAAAGATATTCATAGAATCTCTCGCCGCGAAAGGTATTGACTTTTTCGCCGGAGTGCCGGATTCGCTTCTGAAGAACGTCTGTGCGTTCATCTCGGACACGCTGGATGACAGACACAACATCATCGCCGCCAATGAGGGAGCGGCCGTCGGTCTCGCGGCGGGGCACTACCTCGCGACCGGACATATTCCTTGTGTTTACATGCAGAACTCCGGGGAAGGCAACGCCATCAACCCGCTCGCCTCGCTGACGGACAAGGAGGTCTATGGAATCCCGGTTCTGCTGGTAATCGGCTGGAGGGGCGAACCAGGCGTGCATGACGAGCCGCAGCATGTAAAGCAAGGTAAGATCACACTCCCCTTGCTCGACGCGATGGGCATCAGGCACGAGATCCTGAGCCAGGACGGGACAGAGTTCCGCAGCCAGCTGGATGGGGCCGTAAGGCACATGAGCGAAACCGGCGAGGCGTTCGCATTCATCGTGCGGAAAAACACCTTCGAACCTTACACACTTCAAAGGCATGAGGTAAATGAATATCCTCTCTCAAGGGAAGAGGCCATCCAAAAGGTGGCGGATAGCCTTAGTGCCAAGGATGTCATCGTCTCCACAACAGGAATGATCTCCCGAGAGCTGTTCGAGTACAGGACGGCACAAGGCCAAGGACACGAAAGGGACTTTCTCACCGTTGGGTCCATGGGACACGCCAGCCAGATAGCCCTCGGGATCGCCCTTGAGAAGACGGACAGGAGAGTCTGGTGCTTCGATGGCGACGGAGCGGCACTGATGCACCTCGGTTCCGTGGCGATCATCGCCGACAAGGCTCCGGAGAACTTCGTCCATGTGATATTCAACAACGGCGCGCACGATTCCGTGGGAGGACAGCCTACCGTAGGGCTTAAGGTCAACCTTGCCGGAATAGCCAAGGCCGCCGGTTACAAGGACGCCGTCTCAGTCACTACCGCCGAAGATTTGGGTTCCGCCCTTAAAGTATTGAAAACCATGCGTGGCCCGGTTCTCTTGGAAGTTCGTGTCCACAGAGGGAACCGCAAGGACCTCGGGCGTCCGACTACCACTCCAATCCAGAACAGGGACGCACTGATGGAGTTTATGGGTCAATGAAGCAGCGCAAGTAATTCTGAATGAATCATAAAACTATAATGTAAAATGAACTCTGACAAACTGAACATAAAACGCAACGTCCTGCTGAATCCAGGGCCGGCCACCACGACCGACACCGTGAAGATGGCTCAGATCGTCCCGGACATCTGCCCGAGAGAGAAAGAGTTCGCCGACAAGATGGCCAGTTTCCGCAAGGACATCCTCGGAGTCGTCCACGCCGACCCCAAAGATTACACCAGCGTGTTGTTCTGCGGCTCCGGAACGATCTGCATCGACGTGTGTGTCAACTCCCTGCTGCCGGAAGGAAAGAAGATGCTGGTTGTGGACAACGGAGCCTACAGCTCAAGGGCGGCCGAGGTCTGCCGATGCTACGGCCTGCCGCACATCGACCTGAAATCATCCGTCTATGACATTCCGGATCTCAAGGCCATCGAGGAAACGTTGGAGGCCAATCCAGACATCGCCGTGGTCTATTGCTGCCACCACGAGACCGGAACCGGCGTGTTGAATCCGATCCGGGAGATCGGAGCCGCCGCGCACAGGCACGGAGCCATAATGGTCGCCGACACGACCTCCTCGCTCGGAATGATTCCGATCGACGTGGAACGGGACAACATCGACTTCTGCATGGCATCGGCCCAGAAAGGAATCATGGCGATGACCGGACTTTCATTCGTCATCGGCAGGACAGCGGAGGTCGAGAAATCAAAGAACTACCCGGTGCGGTCGTTCTACTGCAATCTTTACCAGCAATATGCCGGATTCGAGAAAAACGGCGAGATGCGCTTCACCCCGCCGGTGCAGACAGTCTATGCCGCCATCCAAGGGTTGAAGGAATATTATACCGAAGGTGAAATGCCGAAACACGAGCGTCACCTCCGCGTCAACCGGGCCATCCACGAAGGCGTGGCGAAACTCGGACTGAAAGAGGCCATCAAGCCTGAGATCCAGTCCGGCCTTGTTGTCTCAGTTCTCTATCCGGACGACCCAGCATGGGATTTCGGCAAAGTCCATGACTACTGCTACGAGCGCGGCTTCACGATCTACCCCGGCAAGATCTCCTCAAGCGGCACATTCCGCCTCTGCTCGCTTGGAGCCATCGACGAGAGTGACATAAAAGACTTCTTCGTAGTGTTCACCGAGGCGTTTGACAAACTTGGAATCAGACATGAATAAGACAAGTATCTGCATCTGCGGAGGCGGCAACCTCGGCCACGTCACGGCAGGACATCTTGCCTCGCGCGGAGATCTGGACGTTCGTCTCATGACCAGACATCCCGAGAAATTCACGGACAGGACCCTTCTCATCGAAACCCCGGATGGGGGTGTGGAGGAAGGATTACTGAATATTGTCACGGACACTCCGGAGGAAGCCCTCAGTGACGCTGACATCGTGCTGCTCTGCCTTCCCGGATTCGCTATTGCCAAAGAACTTGGAGACATGGCTCCTTTCCTGTCAAAAGAAACGGTCGTCGGGTCGATCTTCTGCAGTTCAGGATTCTTCCCGATGGCGGAAAAGATACTGCCCGAAGGCACACCGCTTTTCGGATTCCAAAGAGTGCCCTACATAGCAAGAATCCAGGAATATGGCCGCAAGGCACACCTGATGGGATTCCGCCCGGAATGCCACATCGCCACTCTCGGCATAGAGGGCAGGGGCGGATTCAGGGAACTCATCGAAAACATCTTCGGGGTCCACATAAACCTGCTGGACAGTCACCTTGAGGCCACCCTCACGAACAGCAACCCTCTGCTTCATCCAAGCCGCATGTTCGCCCTGTTCGAAGGCCATGAAAGCTACGACCACATCCCACTGTTCTACGAGGACTGGGACAACCGCAGCTCCGAGACCTACATAGCCTGCGACAACGAGTTTCAGAAAGTCAGGGAGGCTCTGGGAATTCCTCAGGAAGCCATCCCGACCGCTCTTGAGCATTACGAAAGCCATGACGCGGAGTCAATGACAAGAAAGATCACAAGCATCCCGTCGCTCAAAGGGATACCCGTTCCGATGCTCAAAGCCACGGACGGAAGTTTCATTCCGGACTACTCCAACCGCTGCTTCACGGAGGACATCCCGTTCGGCATGCTGATCACCAAGTCCTACGCCATCCGCCTCGGCATCGAGACACCGGCCATCGACCGGATCATTCTCTGGGCGCAGGGCAGAATGGGAAAGGAATATCTCACCGGCGGGATACTGACAGGAAAAGACATCGGAGAATCGGTGGCCAAATACATTTAGGATGAGTTCAGACCTGAAGAAGAAAACCGTCAGAGGAGTCCTGTGGAGTCTCACGGGGCAGTTCTCCGTGCAGGGAATCCAGTTCCTTGTCAGCGTGGTGCTGGCCCGGCTGCTTTCCCCGGACGACTACGGGCTGATCGGGATGCTGGCGATCTTCCTCGCCATCAGCCAGGTCTTCATCGACGGAGGATTCTCCTCGGCCCTCATCCAGAGAAAGGACTGCGACGACACGACATATTCCACAGTCTTCTACATCAATGTCGGGATCAGTCTCGTCTGCTACGGGATACTCTTCGCCGCAGCCCCGTTCATCGCTGATTTCTACGGGCAGCCGCTCCTGAAGGACATCGCCAGAGTCAGCTCGCTGAGCCTCATCATCGGGGCGCTCTCGGCCACCAACACTGTCCAGCTCACCAAAAGGATAGATTTCAAGACCCAGTCCAAGATCAATGTCGTCAGCGCCATACTTTCCGGAGTCACAGGAATAGCGATGGCATATTCAGGATTCGGTGTGTGGGCGCTCGTGGCGCAGTCGGTCAGCCTCGCTCTGTTCAAGCTTCTTCTGACGGTCTTCTGCGTGAGGTGGTTCCCGTCACTGGTCTTCTCCAAGAGGATATTCAAGGAACTCTTTTCCTTTGGTTCCAAACTCGTGCTGGCATCACTTATCTCAAGCGTTTACACGAACATCAGGAGCCTGATCATCGGCAAGAGGTTCACTCCGGCTGATCTTGGTCAGTACACCACCGCCAACAAGTTCGCCACCTTGGCCGGAACCTCGCTCTCCGGTGTTCTGTACAACGTCTCGTTCCCGGTTTTGTCCAAGGTTCAGGACGATGATGCGGTACTGCTGGACGCCTACAAAAGATTCCTCTCGGTCTCCGCTTTCGCGATATTCCCGCTGATGATGCTTCTGGCCGGAACCGCCGAGCCCCTGATCAGATTCCTCGTCACCGACAAATGGCTGGAATGCGTGCCTTACCTTCAGATTCTCTGCTTCGGCTGGATGTACGACTGCCTGACAAGGATAAACCTCAACCTGCTCTACGTCAAGGGAAGGTCAGACCTTGTGCTGAAACTGGAAGTGTTCAAAAAGACAATAGCCTTCACAATCCTGTTCATTTCCTGCTTCATGGGGATCATCGGGATCTGCATAGGCGCGGCCGTGTACAACTTCATAGCTTTCTTCTGCAACACCTACTACACAAAGCGTCTGCTTGGCTACGGATTCAAGGAGCAGTTCCTTCAGACACTTCCCTACCTGCTGCTGTCACTGCCGGTGCTTGCCGTCTCGATGCTGACAAGCAGCCTTCACCTCAGTCCGCTGCCGCTCATTCTCATAGCGGTCACGGCAAGCGTGGCGATCTACATATTCCTGTCATGGATCCTGAGGCTGTCAGCCCTGAATGAGCTTATGTCCATCCTCAAACAACTTCTCAAGAAATGAGCGGAAACCTTCATACTCTCTGGAACGATGCCATAAGCGACCTGCGTAAACACCTGAAAACCATCATCTACGACAGGAGACTCCCTTCCATTGAAGCCGCGGTCTTCAAGAAAGAGAGGATCAAAGTCGTGTTCTTCGTCATCAATCTCGGAATGTGGAAGAACGACAAACTGTTCCGCATGTTTCTGGAAAGCGACAGGTTTGATCCCTACATCGTCTCGTTTCCCCAAAGGCGTGACGATCCGGAGACTTTCAGGAAAACTCAGGAAGAACTGCGCGGACATTTCGGGCACAAAGGCTTTCCGTACATCGACGGCTACGATTTCTCAAGGAATGAATATTTTGACCTCACCGTGTTCGCTCCGGACATCCTCTTCTACGTCCAGCCCTACGGGGTCGGAGGAGAAGAGTTCCGTGTGGACAGATTCATGGGACACAGTCTCTTCGCCTACATTCCTTACGGCGTGCCGTTGAACGATGTCCCGAAACTGTACAACCAACTGTACAAGAACATCTGCTGGAGGATGTTCTATCCTACGGAATACTCAAAACGCCGTGAAAAGGAACGCCTTTACACAAAAAGGGACAACATCACCGTCTGCGGCTTTCCATTCGCGGATTATCTTGCGGATGCATCCTCATGCCGTGATTGGAAGACGCCAGACACCGGATTCAAGAGGATCATCTGGGCTCCGCACCATTCCGTGCTGAAATCCGATGTCCTTGGCTATTCCACATTCCTTGAAATCGCGGACGGGATGCTGGAACTTGCGGAAGAATATTCATCAAAAGTCCAGTTCGTCTTCAAGCCCCACCCCTTGCTCAAGGAGAAACTTTGCCGCACGGAAGTCTGGGGACGCGGGAAGACGGAGGAATATTTCGCCAGATGGGCGGCCATGCCGAACACATCGCTCACCGACGGGGAGTACTATGACCTTTTCATGACATCCGACGCTCTCATCCACGACTGCTGTTCCTTCATGACTGAATATCTCTACACAGGCAAGCCGCTGATGTTCATAACTCATGACAAGGAAAGAATAGCCGGAAGCGTGAATGATTTCGGGAAGGAATGCCTTAAACGACACTATTTCGGAAACGGTATCAAAGAGATCAAGGCGTTCATCGACACCGTTGTCATAGGCGGCGACGACAAGATGAAAGGAGACCGGAAGTTTTTCTTTGAGGAATCGCTGAAAACTCCGGGAACGGGGAGTGTCGCCGGGAACATATTCAACGTGTTCGACTCCGCGCTGAAATAGGGCTACACGTGCAGACGCGAGCGGATCAGCCTCGGAGGATTGCCGCCGATGATTGAATATTCTGGGAAATCCTTGCTCAGAACGCATCCGCACCCCACAATGGAACCTTTTCTGATGACCCTTCCGGGAGTGATCAGGACATCCCTTCCTATCCAGACATCATCCTCGATGACCGTCGGAAGTTTAGGGCCAAGACCCTGATGGCACATCGGAATGTCCGTCCTCCCGAAATTATGGTTCTGGTGCAGGATCCGGCAGTTCGGCCCCATCATGACATAGTTTCCTATTCTGGTGTCACTCGGAACGACACATCCCACGCCAAGCCCCGACTCGTCGCCAAGCTCGACACCAAGTCCGCAGCCAAAATTGGCCTTACGCTCCACATTCACCCCTTTTCCACAATGCAGGAATATGTGTCCGCACAGGAAAGCGCGGAAATTCTTCGACACCTTTCCAAGGAAAAAACTGTTGCTGGCGGGAAGCCAATAGGCCACACCATAATAAAGGGCAAGGCAGCAGATCGTGAATATTCCTGTTTTTCTTCCTTTGAATCTCATTCCAGAACTATTTAGTAACCTTCAAAAAATAACCTGCATCACTTAAGGAATCTTTTCGGTCTAGATCTCTTTTCTCATCAGTCATGTGCCACCGGCACACTCCTTCTTCAAAAAAAGATCCATCCTCGAAAATCTTCTCTTAATCTGAATCTACTTATTATTTTCATGTTCCTTAAGGGGTCTCAGATGATACGGTCTTTTTTTCCGGGGTACAGGCGAAGCGTTGTCAGAAGAACCTTCAGTCTCACATCCATGCCTATGTGCCTTGAGAGCAGCACCTTCCGGTTCAAGTCCGGGTAGGTGTCCCTCCAGAGAAGATAATACTCATCGTTCCACACCAATGGAAGGAGTTTGGAACGGATGTGGTTTCTGAAGAAAACCATTCCGTCCGACAGATCCAGACCGGCCGGTTTTTCCGCAAGAATCTCAAACAACAAGTCGGAATTTGCCTTCAATTGCCGGAAACGCCTCAGGCAGCTCTCCTTGGTGATCTTCTTGGTAGTGGACTGCGGATTCATGCGATAATTATAGTAAGGTCCAGGGATGTGGGAAAAAGACCCGCATGAGAGCAGAAGCTGCACGGTGATCACCATGTCCTCCCCCATAGCCTCGGACGGAAAACGGATCCCAGAGTAGCACCTCCTCCTGAACATCTTGTTCCAGAGAGCCCACGAATCCTTGAGGTACAGACTGTTTCTTATCAGTTCCCGTGCGTCGTGGGCATGACATGTGCACGATGTGCCCACGTCCGACGTGGTGCAGGTCATCCTGTAGTCGCACACCACGACATCCGAGCCAGAAGCCACAGCCGTCTCGTACATGGCCCGGTACATGTCCGTCTCCACCCAATCATCACTGTCACAGTGAATTATGTACTCTCCCGTGCAATGTGCCACACCTTCCCTTCGCACCTTGGCCTGCCCGCTGTTCACCGGCATCCTGAGAATCCGCACGACCTTTCCCTCTTCCTCCAGACGTGTCTGATATTCACCCACCAGACCTTTGAGGATCTCCACAGAACGATCAGGTGAACAATCGTCCACAAAGACATACTCCACATCATGAAGCGTCTGCTCGAAAAGGCTTCTCACGCATGTCTCAATGTACTTTTCCACATTAAAGACGGGAATCACAACGCTAACTTTAGCCATAATCAATCCTGGTTAACAATCCACCGCGATCCTCTCTATGACAGCCTTCTCCTCCAAGGCGGTTTCCCTCCAGTCAAACCTCGTCAGATCAAAAGACTGACGCGCCCCCTCAAGGCAAGCCACGACTCTTTCCGCCATACGTGCCGCGAAGTCTTTTCCGTCCAGTGCCACCGTGAAATCTCCGTCCATGACTTCCGGCACGCCCCCGACCCTTGACGCGACAATGTCCGCCCCACACCTTGACGCCTCGACAAGGACCAATGGAAGACCCTCATTCCTGCTCGGGAGCACGAGGACATCCGTGCAATTGAATATCTCCGGCATCCTTTCCGGAGGCATGTTCCCCCAAAAACGGCACGACAGAGCGCTGTCAGCATTCAGCTCCGCCTCAACCTTCGGCCTCAACCGGCCGTCACCCACAACCCAGAACTCAATCCTATCATCCAAGCGCGCCTGAACCGCATGGAATATTCCGGGAAGACTTTCGACATTCTTCACGGAAAGCATGTTCCCGGCATAGGTCACCACCTTCTTCCCCTGAACTCCGTTCGCTTTTCTCAACTCCGAGCGCCTGCCTTCCGGATAGCGGACAAAATTTCCGTCACATCCATTGTAGAGAACGGTCTTCTCGCCGGTCCCGATCCTGTCCGAAATCTCCATCAGATTCCTGCTGACAAAGCAGTTCATCTTGGCATCACGGATCAGTTCCGCTGTAAGTTCCTTGATCTGAGGATGTTTAAAAGGTGTGGTATGTATGTCGGATCCATGCCACGTGATATAAAACGGAATCCCGTACTTTCTCTGGGCCTCTCTTGCGATGAATCCTCCTACAAATGAATGGGCGGCGACGACATCATAGCCCTTCAGCAAATCAACACGCTTTCTCAGGAAACGTGGGTAACATACCGGTCGCAAACCCAACTTATAGAATAGAAAGTGATCCGGAATGGAATAATTCTTCCAGACGAGATTCAGATTGACACCGTTCAAGGTCACGGAATCCCGTTTCCGCAGTTCTTTTTCAGGAACCACGTCCTCACCCGGAATGTCAAGAGTCCTCCTGCCAAGCACGGAACTGACAAACGCATCCTGAAAGAGCTGGATGCAGAAAACGTCAATCTGCCAACCGGTCAGTTCGGCCAAATGCCTCACTCTGGCACACTTGGCGTTAAACGACCCTTTCCGGTCGAAAATGTTTTCCTCGAATATTACAGCGATTCTCTTCATCCGGGCGGCATGGATTTCTTTCCGGCTACTTCAGCGGATTGAGATCACTCTTGTACCAGTCCATGAATCGGCTGATACCTTCATGAAGTGTAGTGCTTGGCTTGTAGCCCAGTTCGGTCTCAAGCTTTGTGGTGTCCGCGTTGGTCTGATAGACATCGCCGGCCTGCATCGGAAGGAAAATCTTCTGCGCCGGCTTGCCGTAGGCCCGTTCGATCTCGCTGATGAAATCCATCAGTCTGACAGGGTGGGA